>Ga0326727_10000735_pt1 | contig 131690 bp, 120 predicted proteins | sample MB2enrmetagenome_FD_207643 | JGI IMG/M metagenome (GOLD analysis project Ga0326727, IMG submission 207643) | Lab enriched peat soil microbial communities from McLean, Ithaca, NY, United States - MB29MY | ecosystem: Environmental > Terrestrial > Soil > Wetlands > Peat | place: USA: New York...
CCACGGCCACGCCGCCGGCGCACAGCTGACGGTGCCGTGAGCACAACAAGGGAAAGGGGGCCGCCTCTGGAAGATGGGGCGGTCCCCCGTTCCCGCACGAGACAGCCCGGACACGGGAACACGGAACACGGAGCGGGAACGAGGAACGGGAAGGAGGAGCGGGCCCTCCGCGTCACGGCGCGGGCGGTGGCTCTCCTTGGTCGATCGAGACCAGCTCGACCTCGAACACGAGACTCGCGTTGCCCGGGATGTCCGGCGGGCTGCCTGCGGCCCCGTAGCCGAGGTCCGGGGGGATGCGCAGCCTGCGCTTGCCCCCGACCCTCATGCCCACGAGCCCCATGTCCCATCCCTTGATCACTTCGCCCTGACCGATGGTGACCTTGAACGGCTCGCCCCCGTGATCGTACGAGCTGTCGAACTTCTTCCCGTTCGTGAGCGTGCCCGTGTACTGCACGTGCACCGTGTCGCCGTCCTTGGCCTCGGGACCGTCGCCCACCTTGAGGTCCTCCTTCTCGAGGGACGTCGGCCCGGGCGGCAAGGGCGTGGCGGCGGCGGGCTTGAAGTTGCTCGTGGGCTCGTCGGGAGACTTCGAGCACGCCGCGAGGGTCACGAGGACGACGGACAGGAGGACGCTCGTTCGCATGGCGAGGCCGATCTAGCACTCACCCCACGCCCCTCCAACCTCACGTCGCCCCCCGCATCGCCGCCACGATCGACTCCGCCACGTCCGCCCGCGCCGGCCCCAGCCGGTGCACCCCGTCCGGTGTCTGCAGCTTCACGAACGCCCGCTTCCCGCCCCGGCTCTGCTCCACCGCGAACGCCTGGATGAGACCCCACGGCGTCAGCCCGCCGGCGAACGTGATCCCGCGCGCGTCGATCGCCACGTCGAGAGGGATGGTCGCCGACGTCCCGTATGCGGCGAGCCCGAAGAGGGCCAGCATCACGCTCGCGAGCACCACGAACACGAGCCCGACCCGGTGGTGGAGCAGCTCGAAGGCCGTCCCCAGCACCGTCAGCGCGAAGGCCGAGGAGATCATCCCTGCCGCGCAGCTCCAGAAGGCCAGCGGCGAGCCCACCCGGAAGTAGACCCGTGGCAGCGTGCTGAGCGGGAACAGCTCGCTCGCCGGCGGCACGTCCTCGTCGAGCGCCCGCACCGGGACCGCGCCGTGCCGCAGCGACCGCCGCAGCATCACGACGAACGCGAAGGCGAGCACCAGCACCAGCACGGTCACCACCAGCTGCAGACCCTCGGTCGACACCACGGCGTCGAACGTCCCGTGCGCCAGCGCCGCGATGGCCAGGTAGGGCAGCACCCGCGCGCGCCGCGAGACCAGCTTGAGCCCCATGCCGTAGCCCCAGATCGCGCCAAAGAACATGTGCGCGGGCACCGTCTCGAACGCGCGCATCGCGATGACCACACCGGACATGCGCCCGAGCGCGAAGTACTTGATGTTCTCCACCGCCGCGAAGCCCAGGGCCGCCGCGCAGCCGTAGACGATCCCGTCCACCGGCTCGTCGAACTCCTTGCGGTGACGCGCGAGGCTCCAGGCCGCGGCGTACTTCGCCGTCTCCTCCACCGCGCCGACCGCCACGGTGAAGACCGCGATCGACAGCGGCAGCGCGAACACCTGACCCCCGAGGGTCGCCAGCCCGGGATCGAGCCAGGGCGAGAGCATCGATAGCCCCATCTCTGCGAGGGCCGCGGGCACGATGGCGAGGCCGCCCAGCAGGAAGGTCGCGATCACCAGCCAGACCGGCTCCGGCCGCACGCGGTCGAAGCGCCGCACGAAGAAGAGCCACGCGAACGAGAGCACGAAGGGCAGCAGCGCGCAGGCCGCCGAGAGCCCCCACCGGGGCGGCAGCGCGCCCGCCGACACGCGGTGCAAGGGTGGCAGGATGGGCGACCGGAGCAGGTTCTTCGCGTGGGCGGCCCGCGTGTAGGCGGGCAGGTCGTCGCCGAAGCGCAGTACCAGCGGCGACGCGAGGGCGTCGGCCACGGGCAGGGTCGCGACCAGCACCCTGCCGCGGGCCAGCACGATGCGGGCGCGCGGGTGCAGCGCCCTGTCGTCGGCGATGGCCGCGCGCGCGTCGGGCGCGAAGCCGAGCGCGAGCGCCCGCCCGTGCAGCAGGGGGGAGATGGACTGGATGGGGGCGGCCCCGATCCCGAGCGCGACCAGCGGAGGCAGGGCCGCGACGCGCGTGCGCCACTCCGTGCTCCCGGGGAGGCGCTCCGCGAAGACGATGTGCTCCGCGTCGAGCTTCGCCTCCCGGACCACGCGCCCCACGGCCTCCGCCGACCCCTGCCACCACCGCTCCTCGCCGTCGGCTCCGGCGGCGCTCATGGGCTGCACGCCGGTCGTGTCGGGTGGAAAAAGGACGTAGCCGTCGTCCGCCCGTAGGGCGCGCAGCCCCCCCCGCCACACGACGAGGTCGTCCGCCGTGCCCGCCACGTCGGCATCGACCACGACCCGCACGCGCCCCTCGTCCGTCGCCGAGACCTCGGCCATGATCTGCCCCGCGCCGAGCCTCGACTTGACCCCCGTGGCCACGATGGACGGCTCGAGGGTCTTGCCAGTCACCGGATCGGGGTCGACGACGTACTCGAGCGCTGCGTCATTGCTCCCGGCCAGGTGCCCGAACGGAGAGCTCGCGGCCGAGCAGCCGAGGCACGCGAGCAGGCACACGGCGCACAGCGTGCCGAGCAGCAGCGGAGCCCGGAGAGCCCACCCGCGGGAAAGCCGGTCGAGCACGAGCTCTGCCATCCGGCTCGCATGGTACCGCGAGGGCGTCCGACACTTTTTGCATAAATGGCTGCGCGGTTGGGTAGGATGACAGACTGATGCCCGATCCCCACGTGCTCTACGTCGTGACGGCTGTCGTCGTCCTCGGCTTGGTGGCCTGGGTGGTCGTCGTGCTCTCGCGGACGCCGAACCAGGAGACGAGCCCCGCCGGACCGACGCCGGCGGACGGGAAGAAGCGGACGTCCTCGCCTCCTTCGTCCAGCTCCGAGGGCTCCCTGCCGCTGCCGGTGGGCGCAGTGGACGACAAGCCCAAGCTCGACTCGCACGCCGAGATCCGCGACGACCCCAGCCTCAACATCGCCGCCGCCGACTTCCCGGTCGACGTCGAGGAAGAGGAGGAGCCGACCGGGCCCAACGCGCTCATCCTGGTGACCGCCGTCGGGCGCACCGATCCGGGACTGAAGCGCAAGCACAACGAGGACGCGTACGCCATCCTCGAGGACCATCACCTCTTCGTCATCGCCGACGGGATGGGGCGCCACGCGGCCGGGGAGATCGCGAGCCAGCTCTGCGTGGACGCGATCAGCGACTCCTTTCGCTCGGGGGACTTCGGTCCACCGCGGCAGCCCCCCTTGCCCAAGCGCGCCTCGCGCCTGCGGGGCTCCATCCTGGTGGGCAACGACCGCATCCTCGCCGCCGCGCGCGAGAACGACGCCTACGCGGGGATGGGGACGACCGTGGTGTCGGCGTACTTCTCGCCGAACAACCAGCGGGTCTACATCGCCCACGTGGGCGACAGCCGGTGTTACCGGCTGCGCAGCGGGAAGCTGACGCAGCTGACGCAGGATCACACGCTCGGCGCCGCGGGCATCCAGGGCAAGAGCGCGGCGGTTCTCAGCCGCGCCGTGGGCATCGAGGAGAACGTCGAGGTCGACGTGGCCATGGAGTCCCCGCTCCCCGGTGACATCTACCTGCTCTGTTCCGACGGCCTCAGCCGCATGGTGAAGGACGAGGAGCTCCAGGACACGCTCGAGAAGGTGAAGGACCTCGAGGAGGCCAACCGGGTGCTCATCGAGAAGGCCAACCAGGGCGGCGGGCGGGACAACATCACCGCCATCCTCGTCCGGGTGGACGACGCCAAGCTCGTGGCCTCCAGCACGCAGATCGCCACCAAGCCGGCGGTCGAGGCGCCCAAGCCGTAGGCGTCATCCGTCCTCGCCTCGTTCGGGCAGCTTCGCCGCACGGCGCACGCCACGGACGACGTAGTCGAGGTAGGTCTCGTCGCCCTCGCCCCAGACCACGAGGGGGGCGGCGAGGTTGCCCGCATCGTCGACCCCCCGGAGCAGCTCGACGGGGCCGAGGGCGGGCAGCTCGTAGAGGTGGCGGAGAGGCGGGATGGCGGTCTCCTCCTCGAACCGGGCGCTCTCGAACGCCAGCGCGTCGCCGAAGGCGTCCATGGCCCCCCTGTGCCGCGCGGGATCGAGCTCGGCCAGGGATAGCAGCTCCCAGCCTGCATCGACCAGCAGCGGGTGCATCTCGTCCTCGGCGCGCTCGTCGAAGGGCGCGTGCGCTGGAACGGCGAGGCCGTGGGTCGTCAGCAGCTCCTCGAGCCGGCGACGCGCCGCCCGGCCGGTGTCGCCAGGCACCCAGAGACCCTCGAGCACGGCGGCCACCTCGGCGTCGGTCGAGCGACGCCACAGCGCCTCGTCGCGCGAGCCGGCGTCGGGGGCCTCGAGCAGCGTCCTCGTCGCCCAGGCGCGGGCCTGCTCGAGCTGGGCGAGCTCGGCGAAGGCGTCGGGCAGGGACGCGAAGGCGAACGCGTGCACCAGGTGAAGACGCCCGGCCACGTAGCGGTGGGAGCCGAGCGCCCGCAGCACCCGCAGCGCCTCGTCCACGCGACCCGCACCGAGCGCGAAGTCCCTCATGCCCTCGACGTCCGCTCGAGGCCGAAGAACTCCTGGATCTTGTCCAGGATGCGGGACTCCTCGCTGGCCATCCGCAGCTTGGCGGCCTCGGCGTCGAGCCCTTCGGCGGCGGCGATGAGGTCGACGCGTCTCTTGGCCAGGGTCTTGGAGAACTGCTCGGCCGCCTCGGGGCGCTCCTCGAGCACCCGCTGCAGGCCCGTCTTGTCGAGGCGGTAGCACTCGACGTCGGTGACCGCGACGACGTCGGCCGTGCGGTGCTCGCCGGTCATCAGCCCCATCTCGCCGAAGAACGTCGGCGCCTCCAGCGTCGCCACCACCTTGGCCAGGGTCCCGCCCTCGACGTGGCGCCGGATCTCGACCTTGCCCGAGACCAGCACGTACAGCCAGTGGGCGATCGCGCCCTGGCGCGTGCAGGTCTCCCCCGCGGCGAACGGCGCGTAGGTCAGGTGGGACGACACGAAGGCGCGCTCCTCCGGGGTCAGCGCGTGGAACAGGTCGACCCGTTCGAGCGCGGTGACCCGCTGCTCCGCGTGGCGGGTGCCCCGATCGGCCTCGGCCTCGTTGGGCGCGACGAAGAGCGTCTGCGCGGGGCGGGCCATCGGGATGCCCGCCCGCTGGAGCGCCGCGTAGATGCGCGTGCGGATGCGCGAGCTGGTGGGGTCGTCCTTGGCCAGATCGGTCAGCCAGTAGCGCACGGCGTAGTAGCCGAAGCTGTCCCGGCCGTCCTTGGCGAAGTCGTAGCAGATCACGCTGGGCTGCGGGTCCTGGGCGACGTCCTCGATGGGGTCCGAGATGAGCGCTTCCCGGACGACGTCGATGACGTGCGTGGGCGCGAACCGGAAGTCCACGTTGAAGTACACCCACATCCGGTGCTGGACGGGCTGGCCCGTCCGCTTGCCGAGGATGAGGATGTTCTGCGCCAGGAGGTTGGCGTTGGGGACCACGAGGGTGTCCCAGTTCCGGGTCTCGACCACGGTGTGGCGCCAGTGGATGGCGATGATCTTGCCCTGCGTCCCGTCCGCGAGCTGGATCCAGTCGCCCGTGTGGACGCTCCCGTCGAGCTGGATGGCGACCCCGCCCAGGATGTTGCCCAGGGTGGTCTGCATGCTCAGCGCGAGCACGCCGCTGACGATGGCCGAGGTAGTGACGACGGACGTGGGCGAGACCCCACCGGCCTTCAGCACACCCAGCGCCGTGAACAGGTAGGCGAAGCCGACCACCAGGTCGCCCGTGATGGCGGTGGTCCTGAGGCCGATCGACGGCAGCGCCACGTCGAACACGGCCAGCGAGAGCATGTTGACGAAGGTGAACGCGGCGAAGAGGTCGGCGAAGAGGCGGGCATGCTCGGACCACGACGCCAGCCCCGGCCACGAGACGTGGGCCAGGACCGTGGCCGCGCCGGCGGCCAGCAGGTAGAGGCCATAGAGGACCAGGCCGTGGCGGATGCGGTAGCGCTTCTGCGGCGCGACGCGGTTGACGGCGAAGGCCACGACGAGGAGCACCGCGCCGAGCACGGCGAATCCCCAGGTGTGGAGCAACTCGAGCACTTCCATGGTGTAGCGTCGCCGACCCTACACCGGCGCATCGGACGAAAGAAGGCGATGCTACGATGACCGGGGCCAGGTTAGCGATGACGGGGGAGACTTCGGGAAATGCCATCGCGGACCGTATCGCAGCGCGGCTGGCGCTGTACCTGGGGCCTCACACCGGGCGGGTCGCGGTCAAGACCTTCGCGGTGAAGGCGCTCGGCCGGGGTCCCGAGACGCTCACCCTCCAGGACGTCCCGGCCCTGCAGCAGGCCCTCCGCCCCATGCTGCGCACCTTCGTGGGGCGCGCGCAGTGCGAGATCGTGCTCGAGCAGATCGCGCGCGAGCTCGGCCTCTAGATCGTCAGGCTCAGTCCTCGAGGCCGACCTGCTCGGGGGCGAAGGCGCTGGCGACCGTGAGCGGGCGTCCGCGCAGGAAGGTGGAGAGATGGCTGGCGATGGCGGCGAGGGTCTGGCGGGCCGACTCGTCCGGGGTCCGGCCCTGGAGCGGGTCCACCAGCTCGAGCAGGCCGATGCAGCGGTCGTCCAGCTGGATGGGGGCGACCATCGCGGTCCACGGATCGCCGAAGCCGGCGTGGCGGGAGGGTGGGGGGCAGTCGGAGCCGTACTCCAGGGCGACCGGACCGCCGCGCACCATCGCCAACCCGACCAGGGGGTCATCCTCGGTCACCCGTGACCGCACGACGGCGTGTGCGCGAGGGCCGCGCGCATAGACCACCAGGAAGCCGCCGCTGTCCTCGTCGCGCAGCAAGGCCAGCCCGGCGAGCGAGGGGAGCGCGCGCATGGCGGTCACCACGCCGAAGCTGGCCCCCTCCACCGCGGTCTCGAAGAAGGACAGATCGCCGAGGGCGGCCAGGATGGGATCGACGGCCTCGGCGGGGAGCACGCGCTGGCGTGCGCGCTCCGGCAAGGGAGGAGGCTGGGTCTGGTGTCGCGGCGGGTCCTGCTCCAGCACCTCGAGATCGACGCTCGCGAGGGTGCTCCTGGATCGCGGTCGCGGTACGGCGAGCAAGGAAGGTGCTTGCATGCGAAGGGGCAGAGCAAGCGCCGCGCCGTTCGCGCGACGGCGGCCAAACACACGACCTCCCGTCGTTTCGCGGGGGAGGTGGCCGCACGCTGGTGCGTGTCCGAGGCCTCAGGTGGATCGCTCGGGAGCCCGCGATTCTCTGTACTTTTTCACGGGGTCCGTCACGTGCGGAAGGCGTCGTCCATCAGCTGCTTCTGCTCGATGTCGTGCGCCGCCTTGCTGCCCGTGGCGGGGCTGGCGCTCTCCGGTCGCGAGACGAGGGTGAGCGGGTGCCGGCCTCCGAGCATCTCTCCCTGGCGTGCGTGCACGAAGTACCAGGCCCCCATGTTGCGGGGCTCCTCCTGCACCCACACCACGGGCGTTCCCTCGCGGTACGGAGCCAGCGCCTTGGCGAGCGCGTCCCCCAGCGGGTAGTACTGCTCGAGCCGGACGATCGCGACGTCTTGCGCGCCGCGCCGGGTGCGCTCCGCGGCGAGGTCGAAGTACACCTTGCCGCTGCAGAGCAGGACGCGCTTCACCCGCGAGGGGTCGCCGTGCTCGTCGCCCAGCACGCGGTGGAACGACCCGGTGGCGAGCTCGTCGAGCGTGCTCACCGCCTGGGGGTGGCGCAGCAGGGACTTGGGCGTGAAGACGACGAGGGGCTTGCGCCACGGGCGGTTCACCTGACGCCGGAGGAGGTGGAAGAACTGCGCCGGCGTGGTGGGGTTGCAGACCTGGATGTTGTCCTCCGCCGAGAGCTGGAGGAAGCGCTCGATGCGCGCGCTGGAGTGCTCCGGCCCCTGCCCCTCGAAGCCGTGGGGGAGCAGCAGGACGAGGCCGGACAGGCGCAGCCACTTGTCCTCGGCCGAGACGATGAACTGGTCGATGATGACCTGCGCGCCGTTCACGAAGTCGCCGAACTGCGCCTCCCAGATCACCAGCTTGTCGGGTCGGTCGAGCGAGTAGCCGTACTCGAAGCCCAGCACGCCCGCTTCGCTCAGCGGCGAGTCGTAGATCTCGAATCGACCGAGGCCGTCGGCCGGGTTGCCCAGGTGTCCGAGGGGCGTGTACGGCTCCCCCGTCTCGGTGTCGAACAGGACCGCGTGGCGGTGGGAGAACGTCCCGCGGCGAGCGTCCTGGCCGCTGATGCGGATGCCGTGTCCCTCGAGCAGGATCGACGCGAACGCCAGGTGCTCGCCGGTCCCCCAGTCGAGACCGTGGCCCGCGAGCGCACGCTCGCGGCGCTGCTCGATGACCTTGAGGGCCTTGGGGTTGGGGTGGAAGCCGGCCGGCATGCTGGAGAGCTTCTCCAGCGCCCCCAGCAGCCTCTCCCTGGGGAACGAGGTCGATACCTCGGGCACGCCCGCGTCGGGGCCGCCCTTGTAGGGGCCCCACACGCCTCCCATGGTCTCCGGCATCGAGAGGAAGTCGCCCCGGCGTGCCTCCTCGAGCGCCCTGTCGAGCAGGGCTCGCCGCTCCTGGGCGATGGCGTCGGCCTCGTCGCGCGTGATGTGCCCGGCGTTGACCAGCCGCGCCACGTACACGTCCCGCACGCCCGGCTTCCTGTCGATGAGCGAGTACATCACGGGCTGGGTGAAGCGGGGCTCGTCGCCCTCGTTGTGGCCGTACTTCCGGTAGCAGTACATGTCGATGACGACGTCCTGCTTGAACCGCTGGCGGAACTCGACCGCGAGGCGCGTCACCTGGATGGCTGCCTCGGGGTCCTCACCGTTGACGTGGAAGACCGGGACGCGGAGCTCGCGCGCGATGTCGGTGCAGTAGCGCGTCGAGCGCGAGTCGGCAGGGATGGTGGTGAAGCCGATCTGGTTGTTGACGACGAGGTGGATGGTGCCGCCGGTGGTGTACCCCTCGAGCTGGGAGAGGTTCAGCGTCTCGGCCACCACCCCCTGACCCATGAACGCCGCATCGCCGTGGAGCAGCAGCGGCATGGTGCTCTTGCGCTTGCGCCGGTCGATCTTCGCGCGCACGCGCCCCTCGACCACCGGGTTCACGAACTCCAGGTGGCTCGGGTTGAAGGCCATCGACAGGTGGAGCGGGCGTCCCGACTGCGTGGTCACGTCGGTCGAGTAGCCGAGGTGGTACTTCACGTCGCCGCCCCCGCTGAACCGCTCGGGGTGCTTGTCGTCGAACGCGGCGAAGATCTCGCGCACGTTCTTCCCCATCACGTTCACCAGGACGTTGAGGCGCCCGCGGTGGGGCATCCCGATGACCAGTTCCTCGATGCCCTGGGCGCCTGCCGCCTCGACCAGCAGGTCCATCATCGGGATCATGCTCTCGGCTCCCTCGAGCGAGAACCGCTTGGCGCCCACGTAGTTCTTGTGGATGAACTGCTCGAAGATCTCCGCGTCGGTCAGCTTGGTGAGGATGCGCACCAGCTCGGTGCGGTCGAGCAGCGCGTGGTTGCGCGTCGACTCCATGCGGTCCTGCAGCCAGAGGCGCGGCTCGGGCTCCTCGATGTGCGTGAACTCGACGCCGATGGACGAGCAGTAGGTCTCGGACAGGTGCTCGACGATCTGCCGGAGCGTGGCGCGGTCGGGCAGCCCGCTCATGCCGGCGCTGGAGAACTTCTTGTCGAGGTCGGCCTCGTTCAGGCCGAAGTTGGACAGCTCGAGCTCGGGGTGGGCGTCGGGCGCCGTGTCGAGCGGATCGAGCCGGGCGAAGAGGTGGCCACGCACGCGGTACGCGTTGACCAGCTGAGCCACGCGGCTCTGCAGCTCGGTTGCCGCGATGACCGTCTCGCGGACGGCCTCGCGGTAGGCCACGCCGTTCCCGTTCCCGTTGGCCGAGCCGCCGTTGACCTTCACGGGTACCGTCGGCGGGGGAGGGGGAACGGCCGGAGCGCCGCCCATCCCCTCGAAGAAAACTCTCCAGTCGGCCTCGACCGACTGCGGGCTCTGCAGCCAGCGGGTATGAAGCTCCTCGACGTACCCCGCGTTGATGCCGAACTCGTCGAACATGTTTGGGTGCCTAGCCTTTAGCGCCCCGTGTCCGGCAGTTCCAGCCCCCACCTCGGCGTGCCGGCTATTTCCGCTACTCTCGGGCACGTTGCTGTCCGCTGCTTCTTCCGTCGCCCCCCTGGCCCACCCGCTGCCCCGTGCCTTCTTCGCCCGCGACGCGCGCGTCGTGGCCCGGGCGCTGCTCGGTTGCGTGCTCGTCCACGAGTGTGCGACGGGGGAGCCACGGAGGTCACGCATCGTCGAGACCGAGGCCTACTGCGGCCCGAAGGACCTGGCCTGTCACGCGCGCGTGGGGTTGACGAAGCGGACGCGCACGCTGCTGGGGCCGGAGGCCCACGCCTATGTGTTCCTGGTCTACGGGATGCACGATTGCTTCAACGTGACCTGCCTGGCGGAGGGCGAGGGGCACGCCGTGCTCGTGCGAGCCGGAGAGCCGACGGGTGGCCTGGAGGCGGGCGCGCGGCTCGACGGCCCCGGGCGGTTCGCGCGCGCGATGGGGATCTCCCGCGCGCACGACGGTCACGAGCTCACGCGCAGCCCGCTGTACCTGCTGCCTCCCGCGGCGCGCCCCGCTCGGGTGGGGGTGAGCCCGAGGGTCGGCGTCGGGTACGCGGGGGACTGGGCGGAGCGGCGGTGGCGGTTCTTCGACGCGGACAGCCCGTGCGTGTCGCGGCCGCCCAGGAGCGCGATCGGGCGACCGCGGTGACTACCGGCCTGCCGGCTCCCACGCCATCCAGCGGACCCGTGCCCCCGTGCCCTCCGCCACGCCGCGCACCACGTCGCCCTTGCGCACGCACACGGGACCTCGTTCGGCCAGCACGCCTCCGGAGACCGGGCCGTCGGTGGCAGCGAGTACGTTGCCGGACTGGTCGACCAGCTTCACGGCGACCGGAGCGCTGGCCTCGAAGGCGACCCGCACGCAGGCGTCTCGATCCCCGGCCCGGGTCAGCTCGACCGTCTCGGTGCCGCTCTCCTTGCGCGCGATCTCGCGCATGCCGGGCGCCACGGAAGAAGCACGCGCTGCCAGCGCCTCGAACGCAGCCTGCGTCTCTGCCGCGGAGTCGACCGGCGGCGGCGCGCTGGTCGCCGTCACGGGGCCAGACGCTCCACCAGGAGCTCTTATGCCGTCGGGCTCACGCACGGCCGCCGCGCCGCACGCGCACACGAGCAGCACGAAGGGCGCGAGCTCACGCACGCGGCGGGCTCGGCGAGGGGACGGACTGAGCGGGTGGTCTGGCATCGACGGCGTCCATGCGGCAGGTCCCCTGGAACTCGACGCCGCGGTCGATGAAGAGGGAGGGGGAGTGGAGGTTTCCCACGATCTTGCCCGGCGAGTGCACCTCGATGGCGTTCTTCGCGCGGATGTTCCCGTGGACGACCCCGCCGCGCACGATGACGGTGGCGACGTCGATCTCGGCGTGCACCTCCGCCCCTTCGCCGATCACCAGGGTGTCCTCGCTCTGGATCTCGCCCTTGAACATCCCATCGATCCGAACGCGCCCCTCGAAGTGGAGCTTCCCTTCGAACTGTGTGCCCCGCCCGAGAAGGGCGGTGATCTCGGTGGCCGGGAGCTGCTGATCCATGGCGGGGGGCCTACCAGGCCAGAGGGGGAGGAGGCAACTCGGCCGGGGCCACACCTTCGCGCGGCGCGTGCTCGCTCAACCATGCGATCTTCGTTCCCCGGAGATGGGCCTGGCACGGCGTGAATTCGAGGGGACGAAGTCCCCGAACAACGCGGCCGTGCCGGCACCAGTGCTGGCACGGCGTGAATTTGGTCCAGCGAAGGGGGGCGTGCTCTACTTTCTCCATGTCTTTCAAGGCGCGAGCCACGCTGCTGACGGCGATGATGGGGATTTTCCCCCTCGCCGCGTTGGCGCAGGCGCCTCCTCCGACCGCCGCACCGGCTCCTGGCGACACCGCCGCGCCGGCCCCCGCGACGAGCACATCGGCCGCTCCGGTCTTCCCGGCGACGGGGTACGGCTGGTCGACCACGCCGGCGCCGAGGAGGCCGCGGCACGGGCACCCGCGCCCGGCCAGGGTGGTATCGCAGACCCCCGACGCCGTACTCCCGGGCTTCGAGACGCTGGCCGACGGCTCGACCCGGCTGTTCGTCCAGCTCTCCAGGCCTGTGCAGTTCGTGACCAAGCCAGCCCAGGGGACGCTGACCTTCGTCCTCCAGGGGGCGCACGTCGACCGGCGCAACAACTACAACCCTCTGGTGACGGTCCACTTCAACACACCGGTCTCCAGCGCGCGGCTCGTGCCCCACGGCAACGACCTCTGGTTCGTGGTGGACCTTCGCGCCAACGTGTCCCCGCAGGTGACGATGGACGCGGCGAAGGACGGAGGCGCGATGCTGCGCATCGAGTTCCCCAAGGGCGACTACCTTCCCGGCGGACAGGCGACGCCATCGCCTTCCGCCTCCTCTTCGCAGCCTCCCACCTCGCCAGCCCCGTCCGCAGCGCCACCCGCCGCGCCCTGACGGCGCTCGTCGCCTGGTCGCTGGTCGCGGCGGCGATCCTGGTGACCGTGACGGTACGCGCGCAGGACGTGGGGACACCGGCACCTCCGCCCGTCCCGGTGGCATTCGGCGCCGACGAGGTCCGCTTCGACGCGCGCGCGCAGGCGCTCGAGATCGCGGGGCACGTCCGGGTCGACGAGCCGCCGTTCCACCTGACCAGCGAAGCCCTGCGTCTGCGTCGGGTCCCCATCGGCGCGGAGCTCGAGGGGAGCGGGGCGCTCGCCTTCTGCCCCTGCCTGGGGACGCCGCTGGCCGTGCGCTTCACGGGGGCGACGGTGGCACCCCCGCACGACCTCATCCTCCGCAATCCGGTGCTCGAGGTCTTCGGTGTGCCGGTGGCGTGGGCGCCCGTGCTCTGGCTTCGCGACACCGGACGCTTCGGGGTCCTGCCTCCCGACGTCGAGTGGCGCGGGGGGGATGGGCTGTTCGTCGGGGAGGGCGTGCACGTGCCCTGGAGAAACGGCGACACGGTGCGCGGGCTCGACCTCAGGGCCGGAGCCTACCTCGACGGCGGGGTGGCGACCGAGGTCACGATGCGGACCGCGACGACCGAGACCCGCTTCCGCTGGGACGAGCTGCGGGGGGACGGCGGCGTCGGGCTGGGGGCCACGGGCGCGACGCACGATGTCGCGTGGTCCCTCGACGCGCTCCGGGGTGAGCGCGCCGTCCGGGCCACGACGGACGTGGACGGCGCGGCTCGGCCCTTCGACCGGGCCGAGGCCCAGGCGTCGTGGAGGGCGGAGGGATGGACGTTCGCGTCGGGGGTGCGCGACGCAGCGCTGCGCGGAGGGGCGCTGCTGGACCTGGGCGCGGGTGGGCCCATCGTGGCCATGCGACGCGCGGACGGCCTCGGGGAGGCAGGGGCGTACGACGTGACGCTGGAGGGAGGAGCGGTGCGCACGACGGCGATGGGGACGACGACGTTCGCGAGGGCCGAGGGCGGCGGTCTTCTGGCCACGCGGGCGGGGCCAGTGGGGGCGACGCTCGCGCTGCGCGGCCTCGGTGACGTGGCCGATGACGGGAGCACCTCGGGGCTGGATGGGGCCGCGCAGGCTCGCGCGACGGTGGCGCTGCCGCTCGTCCGTGGCTTCGCGCCGGGCGATGGCGCGGAGGAGCCCTGGGTGCACCGCACGGAGCCGCGCGTGGAAGCGGCGGCGCTGGCCACCCACGCGAACGACGTCCTGGTGGTGCCCGCGGGGCGGGGTATGACCGGGCCGACCGGTGGTGCGTGGCTCGCGGCGGCGGGCTGGGAGAACGCCGTGGGGCGCTGGGGGAGCCATGACTCGGCGGAGGTGGATGCGTCGGTGGGCGCTGTAGGCGATGACGGGGGGGCGCTGGGGGCGCTCCGGGCGAGAGCGTCGGCGGCAGGGGTGTGGGTGGCGCTCCGGGCGGAGGTGGCACGGGTGTTCGCCGGGTCGGCTGGCGAAGGTGGGGCGTTCCTCGCGCGCGCGCGGGTGGGACCGGCCTCGGGCCTGAACCTGAGCGCTCACGTCGCCGAGCGCGACGGCGTCGACCCGGTCATCGCCCGCACTCTCGTCGACGCTCCCCTTGAGCCGTCGAGTGGCTTCCTCGCTCTGCCAGGCTGGACCGGTGGCGCCCGGCTGGCCGTCCCGGTCGGCTCACGGATCACGACGCGTGGAGGCGTGGACGTGGACCTGGACACCACGAACGCAGTCCGGCTCGTCGCCGCGGTGGGCGCCCTGGAGCTCCACGATCCCTGCAACTGCGTCGTCGTGCGCGCCACGGCCGCCCACAGAATCGGACGGGACGGCATCGACGTGTGGCTCACGGTCGACCTGCCGCGGTAGAGTCGCACCCATGAAGGGTGACCCGCGCATCATCGACCTCCTGAACGAGTGCCTCACCGGCGAGCTCACCGCCGTGAACCAGTATTTCCTGCACGGCCGCATGTGCAAGAACTGGGGCTACGACCACCTCGCCAAGAAGATTCACGAGGAGTCGATCGACGAGATGAAGCACTCCGACAGGCTCATCGAGCGCATCCTCTTCCTCGACGGCCTGCCCAACCTCCAGCGCCTTGGCAAGCTCGTCATCGGGACGACGGCGGTGGAGATCCTCCAGAACGACCTCGCCCTGGAGATGACCAATCCCCCGCGCCTCAACCAGGGCATCAAGCTGTGCAGGGATCTCGGCGACAACGCGACGGAAGATCTGCTGACACACATCCTGGTCGAGTCCGAGCACCACGTGGACTGGCTAGAATCCCAGCTGGAGCTGGTGAAGCAGCTGGGAGAGGCCCACTACCTGGCCCAGCAGATTCGCGAGTAATCACGAACTCATGGGACGCGACCTCGGAGGTGTCGCCGAGGCGCTCGAGCATTTTCCTGCCCTCGCTCCTGGACATGAAAACCGAATTCATTATCCTTGAGGTGAGGGTCAAGGATGTACGTCTGCGTCTGTCGAGCCGTCACCGACGAGAAGGTCTGGGCTGCCATCGACGCCGGGGCCAAGAGCGTCGAGGAAGTCACCGACGCCTGCTGCGCGGGTGATGACTGCGGCGCCTGCCACCAGACCATCGAAGGGATGATCGAAGACCGCCACGGCTGCGTCGAGCCCAGCCGGCGCCTCAACGTCGTCCGCGCCGCCTAGGCGGCGGCGCGACCGCAGAGCCTGTCGACCAGGTAGGACGCCACGTCACTTGGCTTGGTCCCCGGGCCGAAGCCGGCGTCGAAGCCGAGCTCGAGGGCGAGCTGGTGGTCCACCCGCGGACCGCCGAAGAGCAGGATGACCTCGTGCCGCCACCCCTCGCGCTCCAGCATCTCCACGAGCGCCCGGCCGTTCTCCTTGTGGCAGTTGCGCTGGGTGATGACTTGGCTCACCAGGATGGCGTCGGCCTTGAGGGCACGTGCGCGGGCCGAGAGCTGCTCGTTTTCCACCTGCGCACCGAGGTTGTACACCTCGAACCCCTTGTAGCTCTCGAGCCCCTTGTCGCCCGCGTAGCCCTTGTAGTTGAGGATCGCGTCGATGCCGACGGTGTGGGCGTCGCTGCCCGTGCAGGCGCCGACGACGACGATCTTCCGGCCGAGCCGCGTCTTGATGCGGTGCTCGACCTCCTCGCGCGACAGCGCCTCGGTGCGCACCTCGGCGACGTCGATCGAGGCGGCGTCGACGGCGTGCTGCGAGTGGCCATACACGACGAAGAACGAGAACCCCTCGGCCGCGGACTCCATCGTGGCGACGATTGGGTCGTGCAGGCCGTGCATCTCGGCGAAGCGCTTGGCCGCTTCCCGCGCGCGAGCGCTCGGCGGTAGCGCCAGGACAAACGAGAGCTGCACCATGCCGTCCCCGTCACGATCGCCGTAGGCGCGCAGGGGTTTGCTCGGGGTGGTGGGATGCATGATCGCGCCATAGCACGCGCCGGTCGCGATCCACAAAAGGCTCGGGGGCGCACTTCCTGTCGGAAGGCGCCCCCGCCGTGAATCCGTCAGCTGGTCTGGATCAGCCGCCGCCGCCCGAGTCCACGGGGCCGGTGCCGCTGTCGCCGCCACCGCAGATGAGGTTGATGATGAAGTTCCAGTCCGGGTTCTGGGTCGTGCCGCCACCGGGCGTGCACTCCTTGATCGCGGGTGCGCCGCCATCCGCGCCGAGGTCCGTCGTGCACGCCGTCGAGAACGGGCTGTAGTAGGAGGCGCAGATGCCGCCCTTGCCGGCAACGGTGTCGTAGCAGGTGCCGTAGGTGGCGCTGGTCGTGCAGTCGTCGCACTGCAGCCCAACGCACTGCTGGAGCGGGTCCCACGCCGCGGCGCAGCCCGGGCCGTTGGTCGGATCGACGAGCTGGATGCAGCCCTCGTAGTTCGGACCGAAGGTGCCGCCCGTGCTGTCGTACGTCACGTACGCCGCGCCCTGCCAGGGAATGTTGGGGGGCGTGAAGATGCAGTTGCCGCAGGCCGTCCCGCCGCCGCCGTCGGCACCCGCGGTGTTCGCGGTCTGCCAGGCGTCGCAGGCACTGCCGCTGCCCTGATCGCCGCACGCGGCCTCGAAGGCGCTGATATCTGCCGCCGTGCACGAGCCGGGCTCGGCCTTGACGGGCGCGTAGGTCGGCCCGCCGTCGGGCAGGGTCGGGCTGAAGGACACGTTGTCGGGGCAGGTACCGCCGCCGCCGTCGTCCCCGCTGTCGTCACCGGTGCCGGTGTCGTTCCCGGCGCTGGCTTCGTGGTGGATGATGCCCGAGTCTGTGGTGCCGCCATCGTTGCCGCCGGTGGCCTTCGTGCTGCTGCTGCTGCACGCGGCGAAGACCGCGACGATGGAGAATCCAAGAACGGAAGAACCGATGAGTAGGGAACGCTTCATGCTGTTACTAGCCGCTTAATCGAACGACCGTCATGCGTCCAGTAGTTTTCTGAAATCCAGGGAGCGGGTTGCTGCAAATCACGCGACGAAGGATGGGCTGGTGCAAAATTCTGACGCCGCCCCATCGCGTCCGCATCAGCTGGCAGGGTCGGTGGTCCCCTCGAGGGCGACGAGCAGCGGATTCACGTAGTCCGTGGCCCGCTCGAGGACGCCGGCGTAGCCCTTCCCGCCCGTGCGCGTGCGCTTCACGTCGGCGAAGGCGCCCTTGCCGATGGCCTCCCAGATCGTGTCGCGCTGCACCTCTTCCAGCAGTGCCAGGGCCTCGTCGAGGACCTGCACCGCGCGCCGCGCGACGCGCCCGTCGGGCTTGAACTCGATCTCCTCCCCCAGGTGCCGGGCGGCTCCGTAGACGTACCGCGTCGCCTTCAGCGCGAGGTACCGGTCCATCAACAGCGGGTTGTGGATCGCCTCGCTGAACATGCCGAGCAGCTCGATGCTCTGGTGGGTGGTGATGCCGACCAGATCGAACATCGCGTCGTGCACGTGGGCGAAGAAGATGTCGCCCGTCTTGTGCTTGGTGGGCGGCATCCACTTGATGGGGTGGCGGTCGAAGATCTGGCGCACGAGCTGTGCCTGCGCGATCTCGAGCAGGAACGAGTCCTCCAGCCAGGGGTCGATCTCGTAGGCGTGGCCGAGGCCCATCTGCTCCTCGCGCAGGCCAGCGCGCAGGGCGAACGCCTCGTTGATGAACTGGCTGGCGACGACGGTGTGGGCCTTCTCCACGGCGTCCGCCGTGGTCAGGTAGTTGTCCTCCCCCGTGTTGATGACGATGCCGGCGCGCGCGATGAACCTGCGCGACACGTACTGGTCGACGAAGGTGCGGCACATGTTGATGTCGCGGAAGAGGATGCCGTACATGGCGTCGTTGAGCAGCATGTCGAGCCGCTCGACGGCAGCCATCCACGCGATCTCGGCCATGCACAGGCCCGACGAGTAGTTGGTCTGCTGGATGTACCGACCGAGCTCGGTCGTCGCCTCGTCGAGCGAGCGGCGGATGATCTTGAAGTTCTCCTGCGTGGCGAAGGTGCCTCCATAGCCTTCGGTCGTCGCCCCGTGCGGCACGTAGTCGAGGAGCGACTGGGCCGTGGCGCGGATGACGGCTACGATGTCCGCCCCGGCGACGGCCGCGGCCTTCGCCTGGAGGGCGTCGTCGTAGATGTTGCCCGTGGCGACGATGACGTACTTCTGCGGAGTGGCGCCCGCCGGGATGCGCTGCTTGAGGGCCTCGCGCCCCTCCCGCGCCTGGTCGATGCGGGCCAGCGCGGCCTCGGTGTGGGGCCGCAGGGCCTCGCGCGCGGCGTCGGCGCCGGGGCCGTCTTCTCCGCGGTCGAGCTCGGGGGCGAAGGCGAGACGCTCGGCGGCGTCCTGAACGCTCTTCGCGCCGTGCAGGAGCGCACGTCCGAGGAAGAAGGCGATCCCGTGCCCGAGGAGGCCCGCCTCGCGGTAGCGGTCGACCGCCGTGTTGACCAGCGGTGCACCCTGGTCGTCCACGCCCTCGGCGCCGTAGGCGCGCAGGATGGTGCGCTCGACGCCAACGGTCGTGTGGGCGTCGATGTAGCGCTGCACGTCGTCCGCAATCTCGCCTGCGAGCTCGCGGCATCGCGCGACCTTGCGCGCATCCATGGGAACGGTGGCCATCGGACGAGAGGCTTTGCCACAAGGCGCGCAGGTTGAACAGGACCCTTGGGGAGCTGCCGCGCGACTCGTCGCTACGTCTGGGTCGGTCTAGCTCGCCAGCAGGACGACGGCGTACGCGACCAAGCCCACCACCGCCACGGCCTGTGCCAGGCGAGCCTTGCTCGCTCGCTCTCCTGCCCACGCCAGCCAGCCCAGGCCCCCGAGCATGGCCACACCCGCGGCGCCCAGCAAGGTCACCGTCCAGGTCGGCGGGGGCTCGCTCTGGCGCAGCACGTCGAGCATCGACTGCGCCGTGACCCGCGGGCCGCTCGCGTCGGTTCGCGACGAGGCGACGCGCGCCAGCCCGTCCTCGGCCTTCGTCCGCCAGCGGTCGCTGCGCGACCCGGGCGCGCGGGTCGTCAGCGCAGCGGCGCGCATCGCCCCGTATGCGAGCAGGGCCGTCGCGTCGTCGCCACGGGCCTCCGCGTCGTGTCCCACGGCCTCGAGCCGCTCCCACCCGCGCTCGGGCCAGGGGCTTCCGGGCACGAGGGCTTCGGCCGCCGCGCGGGCGTGGACGATGGCCTCACCCCAGTCGGACCGTGCGGCCGCGGCGTCAGCCGCTGCCACCTCACTCTGTCCCGTCGCGATCTCGCGGGCCGTCAAAACCGCCACGGCCGCAACCACGACCAGCGCCGCCAGCGCGGCCAGCCGCGCGAGGCTCATGCGAAGTCGCGCTTGCGGAAGATCAGAGCGCTCAACACCAGGAGCGCGGTCGCGTAGAAGAACGCGTGAAGCGCCGCGGTCGCGACGTAGGGCCAGACCGGCTGCCCCGCGACCAGGCCGAGCAGGAAGGCCCGGGCGGGGACGTAGACGTGGAGGTTGGGGACGATGTGCGCGAGCACCTTGCCGCCGTCGCTCACCGCCGCCCCCAGCTGCCGCACCGGGATGTGCGCCATGGTGTCGCTGGAGCGACCCATCACGAAGATCATCACGGTGCAGACGGCGGTGAGGAACGGCGACGAGAACGACGCGAAGAGGGTCGCGACCGCCGCGACGATGGCCACCTCGCTGACCGCCAGCACGGCTGCCGCGAGGACGAGCTGCCGTTCGTCCGGCGCCGGGGCGGCGAGCAGCCAGGCCACGCCGAGCAGCGCCATCGACCACGGCGCGATGACGTACACGCGCGTGTAGCGGGCGCGGAGCAGGGTGACGCCAAGAATGGCGAGCATGAGCAGCACCGCCGCGCCGACCTTCCACGGCATCTGCCCCGTCTCGAGCGCGAGCATCATCAGCACGGCCGCGGCGTCCACGCAGACGAAGACCGTGACCGTCAGCATGGTCCCGGTGTACTTGCCGACCACGTACTCCCAGCGGCGGATGGGCCGTGACAGGATGGGGAAGATGGTCTTGTGCTCGAGCTCCCGGTAGAGCGACGTGGACCCCAGCACGACGGCGATGAGCACTCCGTAGAGCGAGAGCGTGGCCGCCCCGAGATCCGCGACCACGCGCGCCTCGTTGTGCAGGGAGAGCGTGGCCACCAGGAGGGAATACACGCACGTCGCCAGCGCCACCGCGAACACCCCCACCAGCAGCCGCGCGCGCACGGCCTCGCGGTAGGTGTTGAGGGCGATCGTCAGAATGCGCGGCAGCACCGGAACGCGGTTCTACCACGGGCCCAGCGCCCCTGGAAAAGGCCCGAGCATTACCGGGCGGCGCGGCGACCGCGCGCCTGTCGCTGCAGCACGACGTCGCGCACGTGGTCGGGGACCTCGAGGGCCAGCTCCTGCACGCGGCTCTCGAACATGTCACGCAGGATGCCGTCGCCCATGTCGATGAGGATGCCGTAGCTCATGAGCGTCCGCCCATCGCCGAGCGGCTCGGTCCGGAGGAACCCCCACACGTCCTCGATGTCATGGGCGCGGGCGGAGACCATCCAGAAGCGGACGACGTTGCCCTCGCGGTGGACGCGCAGCGTGTAGGCGACCTGCACCAGCGCGGAGCCGTGCGTGATCTGCACGAGGGGGTCGTCCCCCACGTTGCCGACGTGGCGGGCGTCGCGCGTCTTGGGCAGGAAGCGCCCCCACTGGTCGACATCGTCGAGCACCGAGGTCAGGTCCTCCGGCCCGGCATCGATGATCTTGTAGGACACGCCACCGACGTAGCGCCGTGATCCGCGATGGAGCTCCTGCGGGCGGGAGACGCAGTCGCCGCGGAGGAGGTGGTCGGTCTCCTCGGAGCTCAGCCCGTCGGCGCGCGCGGCCGCGCTGCCCAGCAGGAGCCCGGCGATGACTGGTAGAGCAAAGAGCCGCACCCATCAATGTTAAGAACCGGACGGGCCGAAGTCCAGCCAGGCCGGGGATGGGGCCTTCTCACCGCACGATGACCAGCTTTACTCGGGGACCGATCGTCACGTCGATGTCCCCGCGGGTCTCGTGCAAGTCGCCGTCGATCATGTACCGGACGGGGCGCTCCGCGCTGCGCACGGCGGCCCGCCGGGCCACGGCCTCGTAGGTCTTGCCCGGGCGCATCGGCTGCTGGCGGTGGATGCGCGGCAGCTCCTTCACGAAGCCCATGGGGGAAGCGTGGATGCCGAGCATGTGGAAGTGGCCTGGCTGCTCGGCGTAGCGGTGGAACGGGCGGAAGTTGAGGCCGATGTTCGGGATGGTCCCGGCGGCGACGGCCAGGTAGTCCCGCTCGCCCCACTCGGTGGCGTCCGCGGTCCCCTCGTCGAGCGAGACCGAGCCCCGGAAGGGACGGGCCATGCGGCGGATCATGCCGCCTCCGACCATGGCGCTGCCGATGCCGCGGGCGAGCGTCTTGGCGGCGACGAGGGGCGTGGGATCTCCCCCCGCGTAGTACTCGGACAGGAAGCCCGCGACGACCCCGGTCCCGAAGAGGAAGCCGTAGTGTGAGCGCTCGCCCGGGCGCGGTTCGCTGGGGCCGATGCGCATCACGTGACGCTCGACGTTCTCGAGCGGTCCGCTGGCGCGCTGCGCGTAGTCGCGGAGCAGGCGCCCGAGGATGCCCTCCGGGCGGCCCTTGCTCATGCCCACGGAGTTGGCCACGGTGTTCATCGTCCCGCCGCGCAGCAGCGCCACCTGGGGCATGGTCGCCCCGCCGTAGACGTCGATAAACCCCGTGAGCGTTACGTGGTTGGTGCCGTCCCCCCCGCTGATGGCGAGGACGTCAATGTCGTCCCGGCGGAAGTCCTCGGCGATGCGATAGAGCTCGTCGATGGATCGTGCCTCGCGCACGACGCCGCTGTCGCCGAGGGTGCGGGCGAGTCGAGCGGCGGCGCGCGGATCGCGCAGGTTTCGCCTGCTCCTGGGGTTGACGACGACTCCGATGCCGGACACGCGTGGCTGGGGCCAACTATGCACCTGAAGCGCGGCCCGTCAACTCGAAGCGAGGTCTTTGGGCCGGTGCTAGAGACCGGGCATGCTGGCGAGAGAGCAGGTCAAGGCGGGCAGGGAGGGGGCGCTCGCCATCCGGCACGAGGAGCTCGCGGTGCTCGAGATCACCGGGAAGGACCGCGTCTCGTGGCTGAACGGGCTGCTGACGTGCGACCTCGTGAAGCACGCACCCGGCGCTGCGGTCTACGGACTGGCCGTGGGCCGCAACGGGCGCGTGCTCGCGGACGCCACCGTGGTATTCGACGACCAGGGCGAGCGCCTGCTCGTCGCGGTCCCGCGCTCCGTCGTGGCCGCCCTGCGTGCCCATCTCGACCAGTACCTCGTCATGGAAGACGCGGAGATCGCCCCGCGCGACGACGCCTTCGTGCCGTGGGCGGTCCACGGACCACGATCCGCCGACGTGCTGGCTGCGGCGCGGGCGGCAGGGGCGCCGGGCGGGACGCTGGACCGCACGGGGTTCGGTGGAGCCGTGGTCCTCGCGCCAGAGGAGCGGGCAGGGGAGGTCATGGCGGCGCTGAAGGCAGCAGCGACGGTGGGAGATGGTGCTGGGTGGGAGGCGCTGCGGCTGGAGTGTGCCGTCCCGCGTTTCGGCGCGGACTTCGACGACAGGACCTACCCGCAGGAGGCCACGCTCGAGAAGACCGCGGTGAGCTTCGACAAGGGCTGCTACCTCGGGCAAGAGGTCGTGTGCATGCTGCAGATGCGCGGCCACGTGAAGCGAAAGCTGGCGTCGGTCGTGCTCGACGCCGCAGAGGCTCCGGCGGCCGGCGCCGCCGTGACGGACGAAGCCGGGGCGGCGGTCGGCGAGGTGACGAGCGCGACTCTGTCCTCGGTCGGCAGGCCCATCGCTTTCGCCATGCTGAAGCTGGCGGTGGCCGAGCCCGGTACGCACGTCGCCGTGGGCGGAGCACGCGGGGAAGTGGTCGCGCGACCGGCGTGACGGTATGAGGAGCTCGTGAGAACGCACTCCTCGGGCGGGGCCATCCTCGCCCTCGCCGCGCTGGCTTCCACGGGCTGCATCGTGCTGAAGAAGGACTACGATCAGTGCGTGACGGACGCGGCAGGGTACCGGGCCGCAGCCGAGAGCAAGCAGAAGGAAGACGCGGCGAGCCTGCTCGCGCTGCAGGAGCGCCTGACCGCCGCCGAGTCGGCGACGCAGGACCGCGATACGAAGCTGGCCGACCTCTCGACCTCGTCGCACAACATGCAGGCGCAGCTCGACGAGGCCACGGCGATCAACCAGCAGCTGCGCGGCGAGCTCCAGCGGCTGGGCAAGGACGTCGACAAGGTCCTGGCGGACCGGGGCACGCTGGCCAAGGCCCTCGACGACGCGAAGGCGCGCTTGGAGGAGCTCCGCAGGGCGCAGACCGCGGCCGAGGCGAGGACCCTGCTCTTCAAGGACTTCGCGCAGCGCTTCAAGGCTCTGGTGGACGCAGGGCAGCTGCGGGTGGAGACCCGCCGGGGTCAGCTCGTGATGGACGTGACGGGGGATCTGCTGTTCGAGGCCGACCACGCCGAGGTCCGCACGGTGGGCAAGGGCGTGCTGATGGAGATCGCGCGCGCCCTGCAGGGAGCGACGGCCGCGGGCAGCAGTCCGGGGTCCGCAACACCCGTGCTCCGTCGGTTCCTCGTGACCGCTCACGTGGACGACGAGCCGCTGAAGACGAAGCACTTCAGGTCGGCGTGGGAGCTCACCGCGGCGCGGGCGGTGGCGACCGTGGAGTATCTGGTGTCCCTGGGGGTGCCGGCGGCGTCGCTCACCCCCGCTGGAGGGGGCGCCGTGGACCCGCTCGTGACCAATGACTCGCCCGCCGATCGCGCGAAGAACCGACGCCTGGAGTTTGCGCTGCTGCCGTCGGCCGACGAGCAGGTCGCACTCCACTGAGGCGAGCACCTCGCCACAGAGGTTTGACCGGCTCGTCGAAGCTAGGGAGAAGCGACGCAGCTGAGCTGTGACCACACCGTCTTGCCGTGGTCGGCGCGCAGCAGATAGCCATGGTCGAGGTCATGGGGTGCGATGATGGCCTGGGTCTGGTCTGCACCCGACGCCACATCCACGGCCGTGCACTGGGTGCCGTCCGCGTTGACGCGCACATACCGGAACGCGTTGTTCAGCGTGAGCGCGTCCTTGCCGGACTTCGAGGTCACGGTGACCTGCACTCCCCCGCCGACGGAGCTCGCCTCGGACGTGTCGGCCAGGGTGGACGGGCCACATGCCGTGAGGCCGTCGGGGTAGCCAGGGGGCGAGGTCTTCCAGGGCGGGAGCTCCGGACCGAGGGTGTCGAGGCGGAGGATAGTGAGGAGATGGTCACCGCGCCGCACGAGCAAGACCGGAGCCCCGCTCACCACGGCCAGCTCGGCGTTGGCGCCCAGTGACCAGGTCGTCGAGGTCCACGTCTTCCCCAGGTCGCTCGTGGACGCGAGCACGTAGCTCTCCCCGACATCGGCGATGAGTACGATGCGGTTACCGACCTTCACGAAGCTCGTGAACGCTTCGGCGATGTCGGCCGGCGGGGCAGGGACGATCTCCACCTTGCCGTCGCGGTGGGCGAAGTAGAGCGGCGCGTCGTCGTGTGAAGGGAGGACCATGACGCCACCTTCGACGATGTCGATGAGGGCGCTGGCGCCGCTGTTCCGTCCGACACGGAACGGCTTCATCCGCGGGATCCTGGCGTGTCCCACCTTGCCCGTCGCCGCCTCGTACCAGGTGAGGTCCGCGTCGACCGGCGAGTAACTTCCGTCGGCGGCCTTGGGGCCGAAGCTGAGGTAGGCGGCGATGGCCCCCCTGTCCGACTGGCTCGACCAATACCGGGACGTCCAGCCCCGGCGCGCGTCCTGGTGGACGACGGTCGCGATGGATCGGGGTGGTGCGCCCGCGCGGCCGACGGTGAGCTGGCCGCCGTCCTTCGAGTACTCCAGCGAGTGCCAGCGGTCGTCTCCCGAGCCTGCAAACACGTTCGAGTACCCCGGCGTGATCCTCGCGCGCCTGTCGTCCACGACGCAGGACAGCTTCACCGGTGCGGCAGCGGGGGGGGGCGGAGCGACGCGATCCGCGTCGTCGACCTTCGGGGGCGCATCGGTCGAGGCGACCAGCTCACCCGTGAGCGCCGGCATGTCCCAACCGATCCGCGTGGCAGCCCCCCCCAGACAGCCCCAGGTCGCGCACTCGACAGCCCGCTGACCCCACGTGCTCATGACCGTACCGCCCACCTTCATCCAGTGCGCGCCAGCGTCCGACGTCTCCCAGCCCGACTTCTCGCTCACCGCGAACCCGCGGTTCCCCGCGAACGCAATGGACTGAGGCTGGAACGGCAGGTAAGTCGGCGGTAGCGGGTCGAGCCCGGGCGGGATGCGCGTGATCTGGGCAGGTGCGCCGTGGATGATGGCGAGCACGCCGGCGTCGTCGACGGTCATGGCCATCGGCTCCTCCTTCATGTCGACGCTGATCTCGCCCAGGTCCGGGCCGATCGTCCGGAGCCACTGCACCTTGTGGCTCGGGTGGTTCCAAAAGTAGATGCGCCCATTCTTGTCGTCCCACGTGCCCATGGTCAGGGCGACGTCCTTGTCGAGTGGCTGCCACGCGTCACCGATGCGAACCTGGGGCGGCGAGCACTGCCCGTCGGCCTTGCAGATCGACCCGATGAGGGTCCATCCGCCCGGGCCGTCGTAGAGGAACCTGGGGGACCGCGGCACGCCGTCCAGCGACCCCACCGGCGACAGGGTCCGCCCGTCGTCCGAGGTCTGCAGCACCTCGACCTTCTCGTCCTCCCCCTGTGTCTGACGGGCGATGACCACGTTGTTCCCGTACCCGTTCACCGTCAGCCACGAGGAAGCGCCCTCGGCGAGGACCTGGGGCTCGGTGGGGCTGGCGTCGAACGCGCGAAGGGAGAGCGCGATCTTCCGGGCCTTGCCCTCTCCGGTGATCTTGAAGCTGCCGATCCGTTCCCCGGCGAGGAACTCGCTCGCGGCGGGTGCCGGGGCGGCGTTCTTCGGCGCGACGAGGGGCGCGGGGTTCCCCCCTTGCACGAGCGCCGCTCCGTCGAGGCGCGCATGACGGGTGACGCCGTCGAGCCAGAGATCCCCGTTGCCGTCGCGCGTCAGCGACTGCGCTCCGATGCCGAGCAGCGGCACCGGCGCGAAGGTCGCGCCATCGTCCATCGACACCAGCAGCCGCTGGGGCGAGAGCAGTACGGCCACGCGGCCTTTGCGATCGGTCGCGAGCGAGATGACGTGCTCGCCCGTCGCGATGGGCAGGTGACCCTCGACCCACGGTGCGGTCGCCGAGGGGGCGCGCCACAGAGCACCCGTCTCGGTCACCCCAAGAAGGGCGGTGCGCCCGAGCCGGTAGGCGACGACGTGATGCACGTGGGGAGCCGGCGTGCGCAGCGTCAGCGGGCCGAGGAGCGAATCACCGGCGAACAGGTCCCCATCACTGCCCAGGGCCTCCAGCTTCGGTCCGTCCACGCGCACGTCGACGAGCGTCGCAGGAACGAGCGCGTCGGCCTGCGAGATGTCGCCGCTGGCAGAGACGAGCCATCGACGTCCCTGGGCGCCGACCTGGAGCACGCCTCCCTCGACCGGCACCTGCGCATTGGCGCGTGCCGTGTTGTGAAAGACCCACCGCGCGGCAAGCGGAGGCGGCGGCGCCGGAGGGGTCGGAGCCGGAGGTTGCGGGGGAGGTGGCGGCGGCGGTGGGGGAGCGGAGGCACAGGCTACGAGGAGGACCAGCGATGCGAGCGGCGCGCGGCGGAGCATCGCGCGAGGATAGGTGTCACTCGCCGGGAAGCACAATGCGCCGCTGCGCTCGCCAGCGTGCCGCCGTGGTAGCTTCGCCCGGGGTCATGCGACGGGCGATCCTCGGGCTGGCGTTGGTGGCTGCGTTCGCCCTCACGGGGTGTTCGCGGACCGAGAAGTCGCCATCACCCGCGCCGCCACCCGCCGAGTTCGTCGTGCCCACAGTGAATTGGGACGAGCCGGTGCGCGCGGCGGCGATCGCCGCAGGGGAGGCAGTGCTGCGCAAGCACCAGTGTGCGCGCTGTCACACCGTGGACGCGATCGAGGAGCCGCCGCGCCCCTTGCACTGCACCAGCTGCCACGTGTTCCTCAAGGGCCTCGAGCCATCCATGCCGGACTGGGTGAAGCTCGAGAAGAAATACGGGCGCGACGTCCTCGTGCGCTACCAGCACAATATCGTGCACCTCGAGCGCGTGCCCGATCTCACGGGGATCGGGGCGCGTGTGCGCGCGGACTGGCTCGCGTCGTTCCTCCACGAGCCGTACGACGTCCGTCCGCTGCTGAGCGAGAGCATGATCCGCCACGCACTCACGGACGACGAGGTCACGACGCTCGCACGCTACTTCGCGGCGGTGGCACGGGCCCCCGAGGCGGCGGCTGCCGGGCTGGTCCAGGATGCGGCCCCGCCGCCTGGTGCGCAGATCGAGCGCGGGCGGAGGCTGTTCACCGAGCGTGCTTGCGCGAGCTGTCACGCCTTCGGCAACGCGGACCTCGGCGTGAGCGCGGCCGACCTGCTCGCCAACAAGGCCGCGGCGCTGGCACCCAACCTGCGCTTCGTCCGCGACCGTACCCGCCGCGACGTCCTCGTGGCGTGGATCATGGATCCGAAGAAGGTGATGCCGACCACGACGATGCCGTCGCTGGTCACCTCGAAGGAGGAGGCGGAGGCGCTGCGCGATTTCATCCTGTACGCGGACCCGCTGGTCGGTCCCGAACCGCCACCAACGCCTCTCGACCCGCCCCGGCTGCTCGATCGCCCTGTCTCGTACGAGGAGATGAAGGCCCGCACACTGGGCAAGGTCTGCGTGCATTGCCACATGAACGACTACGAGAAGGACCCCGGCCCCGGAAATCGCGGTGGTCTCGGGTACGTGGGCGTGAAGCTGAGGATGCGCACCTACGAAGCGCTGGTCTCGGGCGCGGTCGACGCCTCTGGCGCCCGGTACTCGGTGCTCGTGCCCCGCAAGGGGGAGACGGTCCCACCCATCGTGCTGGCGATGCTGCGTCGCAAGCGCGAGGCCGACCGCGATCAGGTCGGGCCGCGCGCCGACCATGCACTGCCGCACTATCCCGCTGGGGCGCCCGTCGGCATGCCGCTCGGCCTGCCCGCGATGAGCGACGAGGAGATCGCCATCCTCGCCACCTGGATCGCGCAGGGCTGCCTGGGGCCGAAGGAGATCACCGGTCAGCGAGGGGCATTCGACGGGTACCTCGTCCCCGATGGCCCCATCGAGAAAAACCAGGGCTGCGAGCTGCGGGCGCCATCGAGCAGGCGGCCGGATTGGACCGTGGCCACCGAGAAGGCGGGCACCTCCCCGCCGCCACCGGACCCTGCACGAAGACCATGACCGGGCTGTTCGGGCTCGGCGAAGGCGAGGTGCCCCGCTCGCTGCGCCTTCTGTCGCTCGTCTTCGTCGCATCCATGGCGCTGGTGCTGCTGAAGGCGGCGCAGCGCGGGATCTTCCTGTGCGCCTACGCGTCGACCGCCATCCCCTGGGCCTTCGCGGTGTCGGCCATGCTGCTCGGCACGCTGTCGGCCGTGGCGGTCATGGCGGCCGGCCGGCTCGGACCCGCGCGACTGGCGATGACCACGCTGGCGCTGAGCGCGGCCGCGAGCCTCGCGCTGCGCGGGCTGCTCGTGACCGGGCTGCACGCCGCGCCCTTCGTGCTCTACGTCGTTATCGAGGCCATCGCGGGCCTCGTGCTCATCCAGACTTGGAGCGTCGTGGCGGGTACGGTGAACCCGCGCTCGGCCAAGCGCCTGTTGCCCATCGCCGGCGTCGGCGCAGGGGTGGCCTGGACGCTGGGGGGGATGGTCGTGGCTCCCCTCGTTGGCCTCATCGGCGCGCCGGGCCTGCTCGTAGCAGCGCCATTGCTCCTCGGCGCGGCCGCGGTGCTCGTCGAGCGCATCGCTCGCCTCGACGTCGTGCCGTCGGCGGTCCGTCCCGTCCCGACAGGCACCCGGCTCCTGGAAGGGTGGCGACGCGGACTGGCCTACTCCTTCGCCGTGCCGCTCATGCGCATCAGCATGATCGTGAGCGTGCTCGCGCTGCTCGGGGAGCAGCTCATGGACTTCCAGATCCTGGCTAGCGCGCACGACCGGTTCGCGACCGAGGCCGAGAGCACCACGTTCTTCGGCCGCTTCTACGGCGTGACCAGCGCGGTCGCGCTGGTCATCCAGCTGGGCCTGGCGAGCCACATCCTCGCCCGCCTCGGGGCGGTGCGATCCCTCCTCATCACGCCGGTCACCACCGGGGTGTTCGCGATCGCGACCCTCCTCGCGCCGGGCTTCGTCCCCATCGCGCTCCTGCGCGGGAGCGACCGCGTCCTCAAGAGCGCGCTCTTCAGCTCCGCGATGGAACAGACGCAGACGCCGCTGCCGATCATCGAACGGGCGCAGGCCCGGGCGTTCTCGCGCGGGGTGATCGCGCCGTTCGGGTACGCCATCGCTGCGCTGGGGCTGGCGGCGCTGCCTTCGCACTTCGACCTACGCATCCTGTCGGTGCTGGTACTCGTCACGCTGGGCGCCCTGCTCGGCTTCATCGGCCTGCGCCTGCGCAGCACCTACGTCGAGACTTTGCGGCGGGCGATCGACGACCGACACCTGCGCCTCGACGTCCAGGCGAGCGAGGCGAGTGGCGCCCCGCTGCTCGACAGCATGGCGGCCGAGGTGGTCGCGCGCGATCTCGTGTCCCCGGACGCGGACAGGGCCGAGCTAGCCGCAGAGCTGCTCGCCGACACCGACCCCGCACTCGCGATGCGCCTCCTACCACCGGGGTTGGCCCACCCGTCAGAGGCAGTGCGCCTGCAGGTGATCCATGGGCTGGTCAGGACGCAGGGCCCGGTGCCGCCTGCGCTCGTCGCGCTCGTCACCGGAGACCCGGTTGCCGACGTCCGGAGGGCGGCGGTGGGGGCCGTGCTCGCCGACGGGGCGGCCACGCCTGAAATCAAGAATGCGCTCGAGGTGGCGAAGAGCGACCCCGACCCTCGCGTCGCGGCGTTCGCCACCGTGGCGCGGATCGCCCTGGCCGATCCACGGGGGATGGAGGACGGGACGGCGCTGGTCGACCTGCTCGACGGGCGGCGCGCGTCGCTGTGCCGGGCTGCACTCGAGGCGCTGGGCCAGCGAGCGGCGAACACGGGCGCGGTAGTCGAGGCCCTGCGTGCCCTGCTCGGCCAGCGTGACGACGTGCAGCTCGGGCTCGCGGCGCTCGAAGCCGCGGTGCGCATCGACGCGCGCGCGATCCTGCAAAACGTGGCCCCGCTGCTCGAGGACGTGGAGACCACCGCTGCAGCGGTCGGGTACCTTGTGCGCTGGGGCCACGGCGCGCTCGAGGCGGCTGCAGGGGCAGTCGTGGGTGTGCCAGTTGCTGGGGCAGGCCCTGCCGACGCGGAACCAATCTCGAGACTCCTGTCACACCCCGACTCCAGCGTCCGCGACCGGGCAGGGAGCGCGCTGGCCCGCATACTCGGGCGGGGGCGGTCCGAGCCGCTGCCGCGCGACATCGTCCACCCGCTGTTCGAGAGTGAGGTCCGCGTGGGGTTCCGCACTCTCTCGCTGCTCGCAGGAATCGCGCACGACGACGGGACGCCCGACTGGGTCGTGGATGAACCCTTCGCGTTCCTCGGAGCCGAGCTCACGCTGCGATTCCGCGCGCAGCGGGCACGCTTGCTGCAGCTCCTCGCGCTCGTCGGCGGACATGCCCTCGTGGGGGCGGTGGAGGTCGGTCTGCGCAGGACTGACGCCGCCAGCGCGCCCCAGCTCGAGGCGCAGATTGCCGAGCTGATGGAGGCCGTGCTCCCCCAGCAGGTCGCGAGGACGGTCGTACCCCTGTTCGACCGGCTGACTTTGCGCGAACGGATCCGCGCCGCCGAGCGCGTGGGGATGCTCGATCGCAGCGCCATCGATGATCCGCTGAGCTTCATCGTGCGAAGCGGGGACAGGACGTTGCGCCTCTGTGCAATGATCTCCTACGGCACACGGGCGGCCGAGCGTTTCCCGGAGGCACATGCGGAGGACTCCGAGTTGATCCCCATGTTCGAGCGGATGCGGTTCCTTCGGAGCGTGCCGCTCCTGGCCGAGCTCCCCGGTGACGAGCTGCGCCGTGTGGCCGAGGTGCTCGACGCAGAGGAGCGCGAGGCCGGGGAGGTGGTGTTCCGAAAGGGTGACGCCGGCGAGGACATGTACGTCATCGCCCGCGGACGCGTCGCCATCCGGGACGGCGAGGTCGAGCTCGCGTCCCTAGGCCCTCGCGAGTTCTTCGGCGAGCTCTCGGTGCTCGATCGCGAGGCACGCAGCGCCGACGCCGTCGCGGTCGAGCCGACGGAGCTGCTCCGGCTCCGCGCCGTGGACCTAGGGGAGCTCATGGCGCGGCGACCTCAGATCCAGGAGCAGATCCTGCTCGTGCTGGTGCGCCGGCTGCGATCGCGGAACGCGTCGGCGCCGGCCTGACCTCGTCCGCCCTGCGCGCGGGCCCGGCGAAGAGGTATCCTTCGAGCCTGCGATGAACCTCCCTGCGATCCCGGTCGCGACGCGCAGCCCTCCTGCGGAGTTCGACGGCTTCCGCGTCGTGCGCCCCCTCGGGCGCGGCGGCATGGGGACGGTGTTCCTCGGTCACGACACGCTCCTCGATCGCGCCGTCGCCCTGAAGTTCATCGATGCCGAGAACCCGGATCCAGCGGCGCGGTCCCGCTTCCTCGTCGAGTCGCGCGCGCTCGCGCGTCTATCACACCCCAACGTGGTCTCCGTGTATCGCTCCGGCGAGGTCGAGGGGCGCCCGTACCTTGCCTACGAGTTCGTCTCCGGGACCAGCCTCGATCGCGTCGCCTTGCCGCTCCAGCCGGAAGAAGTGCTGGCGATAGGCGTGAGCGTCGCCCGGGGGCTGGCCGCGGCGCACCGTCGCGGTGTCATCCACCGCGACGTCAAGCCCGGCAACATCATGCGGGCGGACTCGGGCGAGGTGAAGCTGCTGGACTTCGGCCTGGCGAAGCTGGTCGATCGGCCGCACGCCGCTCCGCCACCGGGCACCGAGTACGCCCTCGAGCGCGGCGACCTCGCGTCTCTCAGGTCCCAGCCCATCAGCCACACCGGGCTCATAGGCACGCCCATCTACCTGGCGCCCGAGCTCTGGACTGGTGCGCCAGCGACCCCGCGCGGAGACATCTATGCGCTGGGCGCGGTGCTCTTCCACCTGGCCGCGGGTCGTTTCCCCGCGGACTGGGAGGCGCTGGACCTCATGACCTTGCTGGGCGTCGTCGAGAGGGGATTGCCTCCCGTGCGCTCGATGGCGCCCGGGCTCTCGCCAGCCTTCGCCGCGATGATCGACCGCTGCGTGCGGCCGTCACCACTGGAGCGCTTCGAGACGGCCGATGCCGTCCGCGATGCACTCGAAGCGCTCGACCGGCCAGGGCAAGCGGGGGTGGGCTTCCCTACGGCGCGGTCGGGCGTCGATCTCGCCACGGCGCGGACAGTCCAGATCCCTGTGGGGTTCGCTCCTCCGGAGACCCGCTACGCGGTCAGCGGCAAGGTCAGCCTCGCATACCAGACGCTGGGTGAAGGACCGATTGATCTCGTGATGCTGCCCGGCTTCGTCTCCAACGTGGAGGTGTCGTGGGAGGAGCCTTCGTTCGCACGCTTCCTTCGCAGGCTCGCGTCCTTCTCGCGGCTCATCGTCTTCGACAAGCGGGGCACTGGACTCTCGGATCGTGTGACGGACGCAGCCTCCCTCGAGGAGCGCATGGACGACATCCGCGCCGTGATGGATGCCGCGGGGTCCGAGCGCGCGGTCATCTTCGGCATGTCCGAGGGCGCGCTGATGTGCGTCCTCTTCGCGACCACCTACCCTGAGCGCACGCGCGCGGCCGTCCTGTATGGCTGCACGCCGCGTTCGAAGCCCGCCCCAGACTTCCCCTGGGGTCTGTCCGAAGAGACATGGAACTGGGCGTACGAGGAGGTGAGGCGAAGCTGGGGCGGGCCGACGTTCATCGAGCTGGAGGCGCCGTCGCGGATGCACGACGAGGCCTTTCGCGCATGGTGGTCCCGGTACCTCAAGATGAGCGCGAGCCCCGGCGCGACGGTGGCGCTGCTGAAGATGAACTCCGAGATCGACGTGCGCGCTCTCCTGCCAGCCGTCCGGGTGCCCACCCTGGTGGCGCAGCGGCGCGGTGATCGCCTCATGCGGTTCGAGGGCGCGCAGTACATGGCGGAGCACATCCCGGGCGCAACGTTCCTACCCCTCGAGGGGGACGACCACATCCCGTTCCTAGGCGACGCCGACGCCTTGCTGGACGCGATCGAGGCCTTCGTGCGTGGCGCCCACGCGGCGCCGGGGGTCGCGAGGGTGCTTTCGACGACCATCGCCGTCGTGGGTCGGGGGTTGCGGGCGTCTCTGGGAGACGCGACGCGACGGGAGCTCGTGCGCTTTCGCGGGCTGGAGGCCGGGGGCATCGACGAGGACCGGGTGATCGCGACCTTCGACGGTCCCGTCCGCGCGGTGCGCTGCGCCCACGCCCTCGTCACCGCGGCGCGTGAGGCGCGGGCGGGCGTGCACAGCGCCGAGGCCGACCTCACGCAGAGCGAGCAACAGGGCACTGCACTCGCGATGGAGACGGCGGCGTGCGCCATGCCCGGCTCGGTCCTGGTGACGGAGGCGACCAAGAACCTTCTCGCGGGCTCGGGCCTCACGCTGGAAGCGGCGGGAGGCCAGCTATCCCGCGTGACCGGGCTATCTCCCTGAGTCAGAACCCTGGGTCACCCGCTCCCAGCGCAGGGACTCGCCGACCTCCTTCGAGATGCGCTTGGCGAGCCATGGTCGCGCGATGGGCATGACGTACAGGCCCGCTCCGGCGTTGCCCTCACCCGGCATCTTCTTTCCCGTGGAGAAGAATGACACCAGCCGCCCGTCGGGGCTGCACGCGGGGTACGTGTTCGCGCCTTCGTGCTGGGTGAGCCGGCGCATGCTGCCGCCGCCCGTGTCCGTCGCGATGATGTCGGCCCCCGCTCCCACGCCTACCGTGTAGATGATCAGCAGTCCCTGCGGGGTGTCGCAGAACACCGGCGCGCTGGCCATGAAGCCCGGCGGGGAAATGGGCCGCCCATCAACGTACACCCGCTGCACGGGGCTGCCGCCGACGACCGCGATCTTGCCCATCGGGCCGAAGATGGGGTGGTTGGCGAAGGGGGGAGCGGGGGCGAGGCTCGGGTTGCCGTCATCGCCGAGCCACAGGCGGCTCTGGCCGCCATCCATGACGGTGAGCGCCATCTTGCTGCGGTCGGCGCTGAAGGCCAGGCCCAGCACGGACCCAGGGATGGCCATGGGCACGCCGGTGGCGTCAGGACCGAAGGCCACGCGAAAGGGAGAGTAGTCGGTCGAGATGGCGTAGAAGATGTTCCCGCCAGGACCGAAGGCGGGGGAGATGGCCGTGGCGCTCGCGGGGCTGACGGCGTGAAGATCGAAGCCATCGGCGTCGAGCGCGAAGACTCGGCGCCAGCGACCGACCTTCTCGGCATAGGTCATCTCGCTGGCGAAACCCCCGGGCCGTCCGGTGAGGGCCCCCAGGAGCTGGTCGACGAGGCGGTGCGAGGCGGCGCGGATCTCCGTCGTCGCGGTGGGGACGACCGTGTGGAACGCTGGCTTCGCATCGGGGATCGGGGCGCCCCCCGCCGCTGCATGCGCCTTCTGCGCGGCGACCTGTGCAGCCGTGGGGGTGAGATACGCTTCGCCCACGAGTTCCGTCTTCGAGGAGTCGCCCGCCGCAGCCCGGGAGAACACGCGGACGACGTACTCGGCTCCCTTGTCGCGGAAGCCCGCCAGATCGAGCGGCGTCGTCTGGGTGAAGGGACCGGCAGGGGCGGCGTCCTCGTCGAGCACCTCGAACTGGCCGCTCAGCAGGAGGTCGTGCCGGACGACGAGGTTCACGATGCTGTCGGCCTGCCCCGTCACCAGCAGCGGCACCACGGCCAGCTTGGGGAGCGGTGTCAGCCCACCGGCCGAACCATTCACCTCGACCGTGCCCAGCACGCTGTCGTCAGGCTCGGCCGCGGGAGGTGTGTCGGCCGAGGCGCGCGCCGCGACCGTCAGCGCGAGGGCGAGCGACGCAAGCGAGGCGAGGAGGCGGAGGCGCTTCATTCGCAGAGCTTCTGCACGGTGCACTGGAAGCCCACGGGAAGGGACTGGCGCAGCATGTCCGGGTACATGGGCGGCGGAGCGGGCAGCTCGGCGCCGCTCGCCTGGATGCGTGCCAGTGTGGCCGCTACCTCGGCATCGAACGTGGCGTCACCACTCGGCTTCACGACGGAGAAGCTACCCACCTTCCGGTCCGGCGTCACGGTCACCACCGCCGCCGCGCGGAGGGTCTTGAGCTTGTCGAAGGGGACCTTGCCCCGGATGACGAAGTGCGACGCGAACCACGACGCCAGCTGCGCCCGGTACATGTCGGCCGCCCGCGCCTTGAGTGGATCGGTCTCCGTCCCGTTGGCTGCGCCCTGCTCCGAACCCTCGGTCGACGACGCCGTGGACACCGCGCCGGCGTCAGCCTGCTCGGTCGCGTTGGGTTGGGCGGTGGCGCCCGCGTCGCTCGCGCTGGGCGCGACCGAGGCGTCGGGGACGCTGGTCTTCGGGATGGCCTCCGGCGTCTTCTCTGCCTGGGGGGAGGGGAGCGCAGCGGGCTCGGTCTTGGCGGCGACCGGCTGCTTTCGTTGCCACTGCGTGGGGAGCTTGGTCGGCGTCTTGGACCCGAGCTTGAGCACCGGCGTGATGGATACCGCGATCGGCTGCGCGTTCTCGTTGGAGATGTCGGCCTGGACGAGCTTGGGGGAGGGGAGGGAGAAGGTCGCCACGAACCCCAGCTGCGCGAGCAGCGCGACGGCGCAGGCGATGGTGATCTCCTGCACGTCGAACGTGCGTCGCGCCTCCACGGTCACGGCCGGGTCTCCTCCGGCTCGACGAGCAGGTTGAGCGACGTCACTCCGGCCGCGCGAGCCGCCGCCACGGCGCGGGCCACAGTGCCGTAGTGCGACTCCTTGTCGGCACGGATGTAGAGCTCGTGCTCCCGCTGCACGCGTGGGTTGTCCTGCAGGACCTGCTCGACGTTCTTCGTCACGTCGTCCTCGCCGAAGAGGATGCGCTCTTCCTTGGTGATGGACACCACCAGCTTTGCGTCCTTGATCGGCGTGTTGGCGGCCTGGACCTCGGGGAGGTCGATGTGCAGGCCGCTGGTCAGCAGGGGAGCCGTCACCATGAACACGATGAGGAGCACCAGCATCACGTCGACCAGGGGCGTCACGTTGATCTCCGTGAAGGCGCCCCGGCTGCGGTTGCCCGTGGACAGAGCCATCGCGGGCCTCTACCGGCGTCCGACCAGCGGGATCGCCGAGTCGATGGGGCCCGTCTGGCCGTCGGCGACGATGACTACCCACTCCGCCGCCGATGCCTCGAGCTCGGCCAGGAAGTCGGCCACACGCTTGTCGATCCAGTTGTAGAAGAAGACGGCGGGAATGGCCGCGGCGAGCCCGATGGCCGTGGTGATGAGCGCCTCGCCGATGGCGGGGGCCACGACCGGGAGGCTCGCCGTCTTGGCCGCGCCGATGCGGACGAAGGCATCCATGATCCCGTAGACGGTGCCGAAGAGGCCGATGAACGGCGCTCCGGACGCGATGAACGCCAGGAACCACATCAGGGCGCGCGCGCTCTGCCCCTCCGTGACGATGGCGCGGTCGGCCACGGCGCGGAGGCGATCGAGCTGCGCCGTCGCCCCGCGCTTGTAGAGCTCACCCACAACTCGCGCGCCGGGGGCGGAGGCCCTGGAGCCGGCGATCTCGTAGAGCTCGTTGGCGCTCCCTGCCTTGCGCGCCCTGCGCTCGAAATCGCCCTCGCTGGCGCGCAGGCGCCCAAGCTGCATCAGCTTGAGCACGGCGATGATCCAGACCAGCAGCGAGCACACCACCAGCATGCAGACGGTGATCTTCACCGGCCAGGCCGCGTTCGCCACGAGCCCGACCAGGTCGAGCTTGATGGTGGGCCCCTCGCCGACGGCGGCGCCTGCGACCGGGACAGCTTGCTGGAACGTCATTGCCCCAGCATCACGTCGACGCGCCGGTCACGCGCCCAGCTGGGCTCGTCGGTGCCGGTTGCATCCATCGCACCGCGGGAGGTCGACTCGGTCTTGGACTTGTCCATGCCCTTGCCCAGGATGTACCCGGCCACCGAGTCGGCACGCTTCTGCCCGAGCGCCACGTTGTAGTCACTGCTGCCGCGCGGATCGGCGTGTCCCACCAGCTTGAGGGTGCGACCCTTGAGCGGGCCGGTGGAGAAGCAGGTGGCGACCTGATCGAGCACCCGTGCATCGTCCTGCCGGACGTGGTCCGAGTCGAAGGCGAAGTAGGCGTCCGGCGCGCTGATGCCGCAGGCCTTCACGATCTCGTCCGAGATGTGGACGGCGCTGGCGGTCGGCGAGTCGGGCTCCTTCTGCGGCAGCCGCTCGGCGCCGGGGGTGGCCGATGACGTCGTGGCGGCGGTGTCCGGGGACTTGACCGGCGGTTTGTCGCCCCCGCACCCGAGGGCCGCTGTGCCCCCCACGGCGGACCAGAAAACGACGACAGCGAGCGGCATGAGCTTCGACATGTTTCCTCCAATCGAGGGGACAACGGCCGGGGAGGGCTTAATCTTTCAGTGCGCACCCCGTCAAGCGAGGCCATGCAGATCCGTGACGACCAATCCCATGGGGGCCCATCACATCCGTCGCTCCAGCTTGAAATGACGCTTGCCGTCTCCCGAGTCGGGGAGGCGCGAGACCCGCAGCATCTCCAGCGCGATCTCCTTGATCCGACCGTCCTTGTGGATCTTCACGTGGAGCCGGTCGCCGTCGCTCTTGACCACGTCCGCGCTCCCGAACGCGAAGTGATCGACCGCGTCGCCGGGCTCGGGGACGGGGCCCTCCGGCTCGGTGGACTGCGGGCGGGCGGGGCGCTGGGGCATGGGGGCGGCGCCCGACGTGGTGAAGGTGGCGGTGGGGCGGGCCTTGGGCGGCTCGCGCTCGACGGCACGGTCGCTGGCCTCGACGGCCGAGGACCAGGGCTGGGGTCGCGCGGCGGGCGAGGGACCGGCGGCATGCGACGACGGGCCCTGGACGAGCCAGACGCCCGCGGAGGCATCGAGGGCGCGCTCGAGCACGAGATCGCCGAGGACGGTCACCAGCACCTCGAGCGCAACCGTCCGCGCGCTGGTAATCTCGCCCGCCAGCGTCTCCAGGCCGCGATCGGTCTCCCGGGCCAGCAGGCCTCGGAGCGAGAACGACGGCTCGCCCCCTGCCATCCCGATGCTCCCTTCTAGCGCCAGCACGTGCACAAAACCGGCGATGCGGCGTGTGCTCCCCAGCGTCCCGAGCTCGGCGTCGAAGGCGCGGAGCTCCACGTCGACGAGGACCCCGCTGGCGCGCAGCCACCCGGCGCTCACCTGCTCGTCACGCAGCTTGGTCGCGAGCGCTCCGGGGAGCGTCTCGCCGGCCGACGCCCGCAGGACGAGGTGGCGAGAGGAGTCGCTGCGATGGACCGAGAAGCTCACGCGGAGAGCCCCGGGATATCAGCAGGTGGCGGAGGGCGCCAGGGTCAGCGAGGCTTCTGCGTCTCCGGGCAGCCGTCGGTCAGGCCGACGTAGTCTTCGGGGACGAGCGGACACTTGTCGAACCGGTCGGGGACGCCGTCCTTGTCCTGGTCCTCGTCGGGGCAACCGTCGTCGTCCTTGAAGCCGTCGACGAGCTCGGGATCACCCGTGCAGACGTTCTGCGCGGTCGAGAGGTGAAGGTCGACCGCCGGAACCGATGGCGGTTCCGGAGCGGCGGGGCATCCACTCCGCGTGTGGGCCGGCACCGAGGGGCACCGGTCCTCCACGTCGGGGACGCCGTCGCGATCGCTGTCGCGACCGAGCGGCGCCCAGCGAACCCCGAGCGTCGCCCGGAAGTCCGGCGTCGTGATCGGGAGGCTGCTGCCGGTGAGCGGGATGCCGGTTCCCACGCCTCCCTGGATGGACAGGTCGCCGCCGCGCAGCGGCGCCGTGCGAACGGACAGCTGCCACTCGGCGGGCGCGATGTACTGTCCGTCGGGCATGCTGAGGTAGACGCCCTCGGGGTTGGTGATCTGGTGCTGCTGGACTAGAGTGGGGAGTGCCCACGCCTCGAGTGTCACCGCGAGTAGTTCTCGTTGTGGCAGGAGGTCGTAACCCGCGCCCACCGCCGTCACGAGCTGGGTCCCGATGCGTGCTCCCAGCACCTCGTTCGTGGGCCGGATGCGCGCGCCGACCTCGGCCCCGGCGAAGAACCGTCCGCGTCGCCAGTCCCCCGCCAAGCTGGGGACGTACACCCCCGTCTGCTCACCGGCGAACTGATTGGTGTCGCCAGTCGGCGTGCTCACCTCGAAGCGTGCGGCCACGCCCCAGCCGTCCGCTCCGCCTGTACGCGGGTGGGGCAGAAGCACGTAGGCGAAGCCGAAGCGCATGTCGCGGGCGGCGGTGTCCTTGAGCCCGGTGCCGCCGGTGATGGGGGCGAGCCCCGTGCCGCCCTGGCCGAAGGTGAAGGGCACGGCGAGATCGAGCTGCAGGCGGTCGCTGACGCCGTACGACCAGAGGAACGTGCCGTTGACCTGATCGTTGATCGCATACTGGTTGGTCTGCAGGCTCCCGAGCTGCGTCGACAGGACGACGGGCCTGTTGAGGTAGCTGCTCGACAACCCGAAGCCGACCTGCCCCTGGGCGACGGTCTCGGTCGATCCGACGGCCACGAACCGCGCCGGGCCGGCGTGGGGCCACAAGGTGTCGTCGTTGATGCAGGCCGTGAGGAAACCGGAGCAGTCGGTCGCCCTCGCGGCAGGCGCGGCGAGGGTAGCCGTGAAGGCGGTGGCGAGGGAGGCAAGCCTGACGCAGGCACGCATCGGGCGAGACGCTATCACGCCCGCCCGGACCGTCGCAGGTGACATGGGGGTCCGTGTGGTAAGAAGCGGCGCGTGCGAATCGACGCGACCCGTCCCCTGGTTCTGGGGAGCGCCTCGCCGCGGCGCCGAGAGCTGCTGGAGATGCTCGGGCTCTCGCTGGTGGTCCGCGCAGCCGACGTCGACGAGTCGGGCCGCAAAGGCGAGACACCCCGCGCGTACCTGGAGCGCATCACCCAGGCGAAGCTCGACGCGGTGGTCGCGCATCTGGGAAACCGAGGTGAAGACACGGCCGGCGCACGCGTGCTCGTCGCGGACACGGTGGTCGTCGCACCGGACGGGGGCGTCCTCGGCAAGCCGCGCGACGACGCCGACGCCCGCGCGATGATCGAGCGCCTCGCCGGCGCTACGCACGAGGTGAGCACGCGGTTCGTGCTGGGATCACGGGCCCTCGTCGCGCACGCGCAGACTGTCACCACGCGTGTGACCTTCCGCTCCGTGGACGGGGACGAGGCGAGCGCCTACGCGGCCACCGGGGAGGGGCGGGACAAGGCGGGCGCGTATGCCGTGCAGGGCAGGGCGGCGGCCTTCATCGAGCGCATCGAGGGCAGCTACACCGGCGTCGTCGGTCTGCCGCTGTGCGAGGTCGTCGTCGCGCTGCGCCAGCACGGCTGGCTCTGACCCTCGATGGCGCCTGGCAAGCCGCGCAGCGACGCGCTCCTCGTCCTCGCCGTCGCCCTCCTTGCGCGGCTCACCTGGGTCGCCTGGGCGTCGACGCGCTTTCCCGCGGTCGAGGACGGCCACTACTACGACGTCCTCGCGCGCCGGCTGGCGGCCGGGCAGGGATACACGTGGCTCTGGCCGGACGGGGCGGTCACGTACGCGGCGCACTACCCGGTCGGCTATCCGGCGATGCTCGCGCTGGCCTACCTCGCCTTCGGGGCCACCGCCGGGGTGGCCATGATCGTGAACGCCGTGCTCGGCGCGGCCGCCGCCTACGGAGCTCACCGCATGGTCGATGGCGACGGCGTCCCTCGGTGGCGCCCGCTGGCCGCGGGCCTTGCAGTCGCGCTGCACCCGGCCCTCGTCCCCTACACGGCCGCGGTGATGACCGAGGGCGTGACCGCTGCGCTGCTGGTGATCGCGGCGGCCCTCGCTGCCGCTGCGCGGCGCGCGGAGCGCGCGTGGCCATGGACTACCGGGCTGGCGATGACGATGGCCGTGGCGACGCTGGTCCGTCCCCAGTCGCTCCTGCTCGCGCCGGTCTTCGGCGCCCTCGCCGCCGCCCGGGACGCGCCGACCAGGTCTCGCCTCGCGCGTGCAACCGCGGTGACGCTCCTGGCCGTCGCGTGCATCGCCCCCTGGACCTCGCGCAACTGCGTGCGCATGCACCGCTGCGCCCTGGTCAGCGTGAACGGTGGCTGGAACCTGCTCATCGGCGCGGAGACCCGGACGGGAGGGTGGGAGCCCGTGAGCGTTCCGCCGGAGTGCGCCACGGTGTGGGACGAGGCAGGGAAGGACACGTGCTTCGAGCAAGCCGCGCGGCGGGAGATCACGGCAGAGCCTCTCGCGTGGCTCCTGCGAGCACCGAAGAAGCTCGCGGCGACGCTCGACTATTTCGGCGCCGGCCCCTGGTACCTGCACGCGAGCAACGCCGGCGCCTTCGACGACGCCTGGAAGCTCCGCCTCGCGGTGCTCGAGACCATCGGCTGTCGCCTCCTGCTCCTCGGAGCGCTCGTGGCCGCGGGCGTGCTGCGAGGCCCACGGACGGTGGCGCGCAGGGTCCTGGTCGCGGGAGGGGCGCTCGCAGCCGTCACGGTCCACGGAGCGCTCGGCTACCTCGCGCTCGGCCTCGCCCTGCTCCTGCTCGGCCGCAGGGGACTCGAACGCGCGCCCGTGGTCGTGCCGGCGACGGCCGCCGTCGTCCTCGCGACCGCGCTCGTGCACGCCGTGTTCTTCGGCGCCGGCCGGTACGGGCTGGTGGTCACGCCGTTCGTGGCGTCCCTGGCCTTCGCCGGGCGCGGGCCGCGCGAGTGACCACCCGCATGTCAGCGCTTCGATCGCGCGAGGCCGGTTCCCCCGGTCGCGATGGCGTCGTGGAGCAGCTCGAGGAGGATGCGGTCGCCCTCCCTGTCGGCCGCCCTCCTCAGCTGCGCGAGCGCGGCGTCTCCCCCGTGACGCGCGAGGGCCTTGTACTGAACGAAGCGAACGAGTGGCTCGCTGTCGAGCGCCAGCTGCTCCCCCGCAGGCCACGGATCGTCGGGACCGGCGGTCATCGCCACCACGTTCCAGGCTCCAGCGCGGAGCGTCGCGTCGCGCACGTCGAGCGTGCGGAGCGCGCGCTCCACCACCGCCACGTTCTGCTCGAGCGCTGCAGGCCCCCAGGGCGTGTCGTCGAGGCCGGAGGACGACTGCTGCTGCCCCTCGTCGGCGAAGACGCGGGTGCTGGGCACGGCGTGTAGCTGCAGGGCGCGCAGCGCGAGGTCGCTCGCCATCTCCCGTGCGGCGTCGGATAGCGCGCGGTCGACCAGGTGCTGCTTGGCCCCCGTGCTGGTGCCGAGCAGGTTGCTCCCTTCCTCGCAGACACGGCCGCGGAGCTCACCACGCCAGACGGCAGTGGTGTCCTGCGTGCGCCTGGCCTCGCACGAAAGGTCGGCGTAGAGCGCCATCAGCTCGGTGCCCTCGGCGACACGCGTCTCGGAGCGGACGGCGAAGCGATCGAGCCCACACCGCACGACGTACCCACCGGGCTCGCCACCCGTGAGCGCGCGTCCCGCCAGCTCCTGGGTCATGGCGGCGGTCAGCACGGCGGCGGGTCCCGGTGGGGCGTAGTCTCCCTCGACGAGGCCACGCGTCTCGATGGGATCCAGATCGACCCGGGTCGGCTCGCGAGCGAGCGTGGGAGTGACGTTGGGTGCGCTCAGGGTGAGCCGGCCCCCGCAGGAGGTCGCGAGGAGGAGAAGCAGGCAGGCGAAGGCGCCGGACAGCAGGGGGTCGGCCAGTCGCATCCTCGCCATCACCCAGCAGTCTGCCCGTTGCGCGGCCGCCCTCCAAGGTGCACATTGCGCGCTGTCGACGCCGCTCGGGTGATCGCCGGTCGTGCCTCGGCACGGCGGGAGGAAAGTCCGAGCTCCACAGAGCACGATGCCGGGTAACGCCCGGTGGCGGAAACGCCGAGGAGAGTGCCACAGAGAAAAGACCACCGGCGCAGCGCGCACGTTCTCGTGCCGCCCGCCGGCAAGGGTGAAACGGCGGGGTAAGAGCCCACCGCGCTCGCGGTAACGCGAGCGGCACGGCAAACCCCATCGGGAGCAAGGCCATGTAGGCAGGCGCATCAGAGCTGCTCGCTCGAGCCTGCGGGTAGGCTGCTCGAGGCGGCGGGCAACCGTCGTCCTAGAGGAATGATCGCCTCCGCGTCTGGGGTGACCCGGACGCGAGACAGAACTCGGCTTACAGAGCGACGTCGACCGCGGACGCCCGGACCCATGGCCCGGGCGTTCGTGTTTTGTCCGCCTCGTCAGCACCCCTCGGTCGTCGCTTCCCAATCCCCGGACCCGTTGCAGATGAACGCCTGGCAGGTGCTCGCGCTCACGTAGGCGCAGCCCGCGGTCCCATGCACTTCGTCCCCGGAGTGGGCGGCTCGCTCGGACAGGGCGGAACGACGACACCGCTGCTGCTCCCGCTCCCCCAGCTAGTCGCGCCAGCCTCGCCGCCGCCGTCCTCACCCGACTCGACGCGGCCGCCGCTACCGCCAGGCAAGTGCCGAGCATCCACGTGGCGAACGTGTCCTTCACCCATGGCTCATGGCCAGAGCCAGCGATGTCCGTCGATCGATGGTTACGCGCTGAAGCTCGAGCCGCAGCCGCACGAGCCCTTCGAGTTCGGGTTGTTGAACTTGAAGCCCGCTCCGTGCAGCTCCTCGACGTAGTCGATCTCGACACCCTCGAGGTACTGGAAGCTCATTGGGTCCACATAGAGCTTCACCCCGTTGCTCTCGAACTGCTCGTCCATCTCCCCGATCTTGTCGTCGAAGTAGAGGTCGTAGGTGAAGCCGGCACAGCCGCCGCCGCGCACCTGCACCCGTATGCCCTGACCTACGAGGGTCTTGTCCTCGTCGATGATGGCCTTGACCTTCTCAGCAGCCTTGGGAGTAAACGTGATCATGGTGTCCCCGACGAGTATAGGGACGCCGGCAGGTCCTCGCCAGCTCCCGCCGACCTTTCCTGGTCACGGTCTCGGCTGAGCATTGGCCTGCACCGCGACCAGGGCCCCCGACCGGCAGGTCGCGATGAACGCTCCCGGACCGAGCGGTACGAGCGCGGTCGTGGGCGCCGTCGCCCGGGGACCGGGGGGAGGGGGACAGACATCGGCGATGCGGTCCACCACGCCTCCCGACACGACTCCTACCCCCCCCTCGGCCGTGGCGAACGCCAGCGTCCCTGCTCCGTCGACGAGGATGGGAGTATGCGGCAGCGGGACGAGGGCCGCCGGTCCCCCGTCGGGGCCGATGGGCGGTGGGTGTGTGGTGAGCAGCGCCCGCGACGCCTCGGCGCCCGATGGATCGACGGTGACCGCGAGCTCGCTGGTCGGCGCCTGGATGAGCAGATGTGTCAAACCGCCGCCCATCGACGGCGGCCCGAGCCACAGGCCGGCTGGAACGACGGCGCGCGTCGTCGTCGTGCCACGGACGAGGTCGACTGCCACTAGGTGGGTTCGTCCGCCGGCGATGGCGAGGAGCGTGTGGTCGTCGGCGAGGACGGGGGTGTCGTCGATGGGTCCGCCAAAGCTGGCCACCCGCGTCATCTCCGCACAGCCGGGGGTCCACGTCCAGACGGCGCCGGTGGCGGTCACGGCCACGACCTTTCCCAGCCCGCCCGCCGCCACCAGCCCGACCGTGGTGGGTTCGGAGAGCGTCGTTCGACTTCGCTCGTGCCCTTCCGAGTCGAGGGCGGCCAGATCCCGTGTGGTCGCCACCACGACGCCGCCGTCGTCGAGCGCCAGCGGGGCCGGGGGAATGGGTCGCGCGGGATCGGGACGCCCGAAGCGCAAGCGCCAGCGTATCGAGCCTTCACGCACCGCAACGGCCTCTCCTGCAGCGTCCGCGAAGACCAGGGTGTCGTCCGAGAGCAGCACCGGGGTGCTGGGCTGCAGCCCTCCGGTCGGGACCTTCCATCGCTCGCTCCCGTCCCGCGCGACCGCGAAGACCTCACCGCGCGAGCCCACCGCGTACGTCGTGCCGCGCGCGTCCACCACGGGCGCGACGTCGAGGGTCGCGGAGACCACCGTGCGCCAGTCGCTGCGGAGCCCTGTTTGGGCCAGCGGCAGGGACGTCTGCGAGCGGCCGCTGCGCGCGCCATCGATCCGGTCCGTGCGGGCGCCGCCCGCCGGCGTCCCCACAACCAACGTCCGCGGTCGCTGTACATCGGTCGGCTGGGCGGCAGCCATGGTCGCGGCCACGACCGCGGCTCCGGCGGTCCCGCTCGCCGCCGCCGCCCACGGCAGCCACTTCATCGCTTGCCCCGGACCACGAACAGGCTCTCCACCTCCGGGATGGTCTGCCCGGCCGCGCCGGTGATCGAGCGGGCCACGAGCGCGTAGGCGTGGAGGACCTCCCCGTGCGCCAGCGCCATGTCCGCGCCGATGATGACCCGCGTGAGGCACGGCGACTTCTTGCAGCCCCGCTTGTCGTCCACCAGCGCCAGGGTCCGGTGCCCCGCCGCGCGCGACTCCAGCACCGGGCCCTCGACCACCATGGGCTTGCCGATCTGACCCGCGACGTTGCTCATGACCAAATCGTAGCCGAGCGGCTGCTGCTGCTCGAAGGTCTTCGCCGCCTCCGCCAGGCTGGCGACGCGCGAGAGGGCCACGTGGACCGTACGCGGAAACAGCGCACCGGCCCCGCCACGAACGTCCACCGTGCGGTCCCCGAGTGTGGGGAGCGGCACGAGGGTCTCGAAGGCGCCATCGGGTCCCACCGTCACCGGCGCCCCGTCTACGGTCACGCTCGCCCCCTTCGCCGCACGCCCGGCCACGAGGACCTTGTCGTCCTCGACGATCGCGCGCACCCCGGGCGCGTCGACCCGGAGCGGTGCCACGGACACGCGGGCGCTGACCTTGCCGGCCTCCGGACCGTGACCCTTCGACGTCACGGTGTACGGCACGTCGAGCGACACGACGCGCGACTCGTCGGCTGGTCCGTCCGTCGCGGCCGCCTCGTCCACCGCGTAGGCGCCTGCGCCGTTGGGATCGAGCGTCAGCGGCTTGCCGTCGACGGTGACCTCGGCCCCCGGTTGCGCCTCCACGCGGATCGTCACCGCCGGATGTGGCGCGCTCATCGTCGAGACGTCTGCGCTCACCCGGTACGCCACGGGGACGACGAGCTTCACGGTCTCGTCTCGCCCCATGCCGGGGCGGTCCACCATCAGCTCGAGCGAGTTGTCGCCGACGTGCAGGGGCGTCGAGAGGAGCAGGTCGGCCTCGCCCGCGATGAACGACGTCTTCATCCCGCCGAGGGCGACGACCGTGCCGTCCTTGCAGCTCTTCGCGTCGCACACGAGGTGCAAGGAGTCCTTGCCGTCGACCGTCACGCGCGGCTGTCCCGTGATGGGGGGGGCGCCTCGCCAGAACAGCGCCAGGGCCACACCCCCGAGCAAGATGACGCCGCCCATCACGAGGGCCACCGTCGCGATCGGGAACCCCTTCTTGCGAACGATGCGCGGAGGCGGGGGCGCGGGGAGCTCCTTCAGCGGCTCGGGAGGCGGGACGTACGGGACCTGCAGGGGCAGGGTGGGCGCATGGCGCGGCTGCCGGGCGGGCTGCTGGGGCGATGCCACCTGCGGAGCCGGGATCACCGGCGGCGGCGCGTCTTCGGTGGGCGGCTGTGTGGGGGCGATCCCGGGCATGGCGACGCCCAGCATCGTGCGGTTTATCGGGGCCTGCGCGGTGGAGGTGGGCGCAGCGGTGGGCGCTGGAGGCGCGGCGGGAGCGACGGGCGCAGGGGCCCTCTGCGGCTCGGGGCCGAGGCTGGCCGGGATCCCCATCATCGTCTTGTTCATGACGCTCGATGAAGCAGGAGCCTGGACGGGGGGCTGTGAAGCCGCTGGCGCGATGGGTGAGGGGACCCCGACCATCGTGCTTGCGCCGATGGGACCTGCACGAGCGGGTGTACCCGCTCCGGCGGAAGGACCAGCGAGCAGCTGCGTCGTCGCTCCCAGGCGTGGCTGTGCGGGCTGAGGCGTGGTGGCGGGCTGGAAGGGAGCTGGCATGGGCGCACGCCCTACCTGCAGGACCGTCTGGGCTCCGACGTTCACAGGGGACGAGGAGGGAGCATGCGGCACCTGCACCTGCACCGGTGCCTGGACGCTCGGTTGTGTCGCCCCGCAATGTCCGCAGAACTTGGCGCCTTCGGCGAGCCCGCGCTCACACGAAACGCACAACGTCTGTCCCGTACCCATTTCCGCGCGCTCGCCTTTGGGTAGGCATCATAAGCACATCGAGGCCGAGAACGCCTCGGACCTCGCGTCCGATGCAGCAGCCGGAAGGGTGGGACCGATGAGGAGGCTGGGGGGTAGCTTCCTTGGCCCGTCCCTCGTGGGCTGATATGGGAGCGAAGGCGACCCGGGCGAGGGCAAGCGGTCAGGGCGAATTTTTCCTCGCCCTTTCCGGCAAGGCGAGGCTAGTCTTGAGGTCGACGTTCTCCATCAAAACGATCCGAACGATCCGTGGGGGACGGGCGGTGGGAGACGGCAAGGGACCGGGGTTACTTTCAGCCTTCGGCTTTTTTCAAGGAGAGTTTCCGATGCAGACGAAGAAATGGGTTCGAGTCGGCCTGGCGGGGGTGATCGTCGGTGGTGCGCTCGGCGGCATGTCCGCAGCGGGCTGCAGCAGCGACGACAACGGCGGCGGAAGCACGCCCGATAGCGGCACCAAGGGAGATTCGTCCGTTTCCGGGGACAGCAGTGTCGGTGGCGACACCGGTACGCCAGGCGAAGGCGGCCAGGGCGACAGCGGCGAGGGAGGACCGGCCCCCGTGTTCGCCAAGGTCTTCCTTGCCCACGCGGCGGTCGATCCCAACGCTCCCCCTGTCCGTCTCTGCTTCGGTCTCGGAAGCCCCGCCGATGGTGGCACCGTCACGATCACCGACGACCTCCCGGCCTTCCCGGACACCAAGATCGCGCCGTTCCCCATCGCGGGTCTCTTCCCGGGCTTCGGCGGCGCGGTGAGCTCTTCGCCCAAGCTGAGCCAGTTCGACCTCCAGACGCTCACGATTTCTCTCTACGCCATCAACGCCCTCGTCATCGCCAACAACACCTCGGCGGGCGGCCCCGACGGCGGTGCCGAGATCCCCTGCGAGGGCCTCATCGGCACGGATGCCAAGGGCAGCGCGGATGGCGGCGTGGGCGCGAACGGCGCGACCCTCGTCGAGGGCCAGCAGTTCTGGTACGTCGGCACCATCCCGGCGGGTACCCTCAAGCACGGGACGACCTGGGTCGCGGCCATCACGGGCTGCGCTCCGGGCGAGCAGGTCGACAACGCGGCGTTCTGCCCCCAGGGCTACAGCGCGGCGACGGGCGATCTCACGCTGAGCCCGTTCGAGGTCGACAGCGTCACGACGCCCGACGGCGGCATCGGCGCCCAGTTCGCCAACGCGTCCATCGCCTGGGACACGACGGGCAAGCAGCTCGGCGGCGCCTCCACGGCGGCCGGCTTCTGGATCCTGAGCGAGCCCTCGGGCGGAGACGGTGGCGGTGGTGGTGACGGCGGTGGCGGTGGCGACAGCGGCGGAGGTGGTGGCGCCGACGGCGGTAGCGCCGACGGGGGCACGTCGGACGCGGCACCGAGCGACGCGGGTACAGGCGCGGAGACGGCTCCCCCCCAGCCCGTGCTGACCACGATCCCCATTACGGGGACCGGGGTCTCCGGCACGCTGTCGCCTGCGACGCTGGCGACGGTGCCCGTGCCCCTCAACAGCGAGAACGCGGGCTTCTTTGCCGCGTGGATCACGGCAGACGCCGGGACGATCTACTACCCGCCGGCCACCCTGCCGCCGAACACCCTCTCGCCGCTGCTCTACCCGCTGCCCATCATCGACGAGCTTACCAACGGGACGCCTCCCGACGGCGGGTCTTTCGCGAACGGCAAGGGGTACGTATTCGTCCTCATCGGCGATCCCAACCAGCCGCAGTACGTCGGGGCCGACGGTGGTGCAGCCACCTCGACCACGGGCTCGTTCAACGGGAAGTTCCCGCACTTCCTGGCCTTCCCGACCGCGAACTGACGCCTCGTCCGTAGCGAGCGAGCGGCGCTCCGGGATGAACCCGGGGCGCCGTTTGCGCTTTGTGCCGACGGGCCTCTGGGTCACAGTCGGTCGCGTCGTGCGTGTCTTCGTCCTCGGCAGCGGCTCCAGCGGCAACTGCCTCGTGGCCGAGTCGGAGGGGGAGCGCGTGATCCTCGACGCCGGGATGGGACCGACGCGGGCGACGGAGCGCATGCGTTCGCTGGGCGCCGACCTCATCACGTCGCGCTCGCCCCTGGGGCTCTTCGTCACCCACGACCACGGCGATCACGCCGCCCATGCGCTGCCCATCGCGCGCGCCACGCGTGCCCCGCTCCACGCCCACCAGGGCATCGTCGCCCCCCGCGCGCGCAGCCGCCTCGAGGTGCGCAGCTACATGCCCGGGCGACCGGTCCCGCTGGGTCCGTTCCTGGTCGAGGCCCTGCCGGTCCCGCACGACGCCCCCCACGTGGCGCTGCGCGTGACAGCGGGCGGGCGCCGCTTCGGCATGGTCACGGACGTGGGCCACGCTTCGCGCGAGCTGTCGGCGTTCCTCGCGGCGTGCGACGTCGTGTTCCTGGAGTCGAACTACTGCCCGGAGCTGCTCGAGAACGGCCCGTACCCGCCGCACCTTCGCCGCCGCGTCGCCGGCCCGCTCGGGCACCTGAGCAACGATCAGGCTGGCGAGCTTGCTCGCTCCCTGCAGGACACGCGCGTCTCGCGCCTCGTGCTGGTGCACCTGTCGAGGACGAACAACTCGCCCGCACGGGCGCTCGATGTGGTGTCCTCACGCGCCCACCGCGTCTCCGTGGAGGCGCTGCCACACGGGGAGCCGCGCCGGTACGACATCACTGGGGGCGGGCAAGGTCGGGAGCTGGCGGCGGCGGAGCAGCTGGCGCTCGGGTTCTAGGCCGGGCGCGGGAAGCGAGCGACCCGGGTGTCGCCCGGCGCGAAGGGGGACGGGAAGCAATCGAACGGAGTGTCGACCGGCGCGAAGCGGGACGGGAAGTCATGGATGAAACAGGCGCTTTCGTGTCGATCGGCTCCTCTCCCGGGGCATGGTCAGACACGCGTTGGGCACCATGCTAAGAGGCGCCGTCATGACGGAGCGCATCGTCCACTGCCGCCTGCTCAAGAAGGACCTCCCGGGGCTCGACCGCCAGCCATACAGAAACGAGCTCGGCAAGAAGATCTACGAGGAGGTCTCCAAGGAGGCCTGGGCGCAGTGGCTGAAGGACTCGGTGAAGTTCGTCAACACCTACCGCCTCGACCTGGCGAGCCCCGAGGGCCAGAAGTTCATGCTCAAGCAGTGCGCCATCTACTTCGGCTTCGAGGAGGGCGAGATGGCGCAGACTGCGTTCACGCCCGCCGAGCAGAAGGTGCACGACGACGCGGAGGCCGCGAAGAAGGCCGGGAAGTAGCCAGGACAGTCCCGGACATGACCGACTCTTCTCCGGCGATGCCGCTCGGCGTCGAGGGCTTCACCTACGCCGACCTCCACGATCCCGCTCGCCTCCGCGAGCTTCACGAGCTCTTCGAGCGCTGGTTCTCGGAGCAGTCGCCCGCCCATCACGCCCGATTCGACGCCTACCGCACCTGCAAGGGAGAGGGTATGACGCCCGTGGCCCGGAGCGAGGCGCTGCTCGCGGCGGCGCCCTACGTGGGCCGCTTCGTGGCGAAGCTCTTCAAGATCGAGAAGGAGACGGACCACTTCCGCGAGATGGTCCGCAAGAACGATCCGCTGTGGCGCTTCCGGAAGGACTTCGCGAAGAAGCGCGTCCTTCGTGACGGAGCGGGCGCGGGCTGGACGCTGGGGCGCGACGCGGCCGAGGCGGTGGCCAAGGCCGCCCTCCAGGCGATGACCCCGGCGCCCGTGGGCGGCACGACGGACGAGGAGCGGACCATCGCGACGGCGGCGCTGCCGCTGCTCGAGCTGGACGGGGTCGCGCGCAAGTCGGCCAGGGCCGGCGGCGCGCAGTGGAACGACGAGCTTCGCGCCCGCGCTCGTAAGGTGCAGCTGGCGGTGAAGCCGTTCGTGGACCACGACCCGGACCCGGGGAGCGACCTCGCCCTCGGTCGCATCGTGGCCCTGGCGCTCGACGCCCTCGAGGCGTGGCTCGCCGCGCGCTGGACCAGCGCGCACGATCCCATCCGGGCCTGGACCAGCATGCGCCTCCCCAGGAACGTCGACTGGACGCACCTGGTGGACGAGGTGCGCCCCGAGCCGGCCTTGCCCGAGCTCTTCGTGGGGCCCGAGCACGAGCGCCGCCAGCGCCTCGGCTTCTCGCTGACCGACCGGCGCATGCGCCGGCGCGAGGTCGAGGCCGAGATCGAGTACTGTATGCTCTGCCACGACCGCGACAAGGACTCGTGCAGCAAGGGCCTGCTCGACCCGAAGACGGGCGAGGTGAAGAAGAACCCCCTCGGCGTGGCGCTCGAGGGCTGCCCTCTCGAGGAGAAGATCGGCGAGATGCACGTCATGCGGCAGGCGGGCGAGCTGGTGGCGGCGATGGCGCTCGTCACCATCGACAACCCCATGTGCCCCGGCACCGGCCACCGCATCTGCAACGACTGCATGAAGGCCTGCATCTTCCAGAAGCAGGAGCCGGTGAACATCCCGCAGATCGAGACGCGGGTGCTGACCGAGACGCTGGCTTTGCCCTGGGGTCTCGAGGTCTACCAGCTCCTGACGCGCTGGAACCCGCTGAACATCCAGCGGCCCTTCATGCGCCCGTACAACGGGCGCAACGTGCTGGTCGTGGGCCTGGGCCCGGCGGGTTACACGCTGGCCCATCACCTGGCGTGCGAGGGGTTCGGCGTGGTCGCGGTCGACGGGCTGAAGGTCGAGCCCATGGATGCCGCGCTGGTGGGGACGGACGATCAGCCACCCCGGCCCGTCAAGGTGGCGAGCTCCCTCTACGGCGAGCTCCAGGAGCGCCGGCTGCTCGGCTTCGGCGGGGTCAGCGAGTACGGCATCACCGTTCGCTGGGACAAGAACTTCCTCACCATCGTCTACCTGACGCTGGCGCGGAACCGTCACATCCGGTTCTTCGGCGGGGTGCGCTTCGGCGGGACCATCACCCTGGAGGACGCCTGGGCGCTCGGCATCGATCACGTGGCGATCTCGGCGGGCGCCGGGCGGCCCACCCTCATCGACATGAAGAACAACCTGTCGCGCGGCATCCGCAAGGCTAGCGACTTCCTCATGGGCCTGCAGCTGACCGGCGCCTACAAGCACACCAGCATCGCCAACCTCCAGGTGAGCCTGCCCGCCATCGTCATCGGCGGTGGCCTCACGGCCATCGACACGGCGACCGAGCTGCTCGCCTACTACCAGGTCCAGATCGAGAAGGAGCTCGAGCGCTACGAGCTCCTCCTGCGCACGGGGCACTCGCAGGGCGACGTGCGGCGGATGTTCGACGACGAGGAGTGGGGGACGCTCGAGGAGCACCTGGCCCACGGGCGGGAGCTGCGCCACGAGAAGGCGCGGGCGGCGTCCGAGGGGCGAGAGCCCGACGTGCAGCGCCTGCTCGACGCGTGGGGCGGCGTGACGCTCGTCTACCGCAAGGGCCTCGAGGACTCGCCCGCGTACCGCCTGAATCACGAGGAGGTCATCAAAAGCCTCGAGGAGGGGGTGCGATACGTCGAGCACATGTCGCCGCTCGAGGCGGTGCTGGACGACAGGGCTCACGTCAAGGCCGTGCGTTTCCGACGCGAGGACGGCTCCACGGTGGATCTGCGGGCGCGGACGGTCTGCGTCGCGGCCGGCACGAGCCCCAACGTGATCTACGAGAAGGAGTATCCCGGCACCTTCCAGCTCGACGATCGCAACCAGTACTTCCGCTGTCACGCGGCCACCGTGGATGGCGCGGGCACGGTGTTGCTCGCGCCGTGCAAGCCGGGCGAGGGGTTCTTCACCAGCTACCTCCGGGACAACCGCACAGTGTCCTTCTACGGGGACAACCACCCGCACTACGCCGGCAGCGTGGTTCGGGCGATGGCCAGCGCGAAGGACGGCTACCCCCACGTGGTGAAGCTCTTCCCCGAGGTGGCCGTCCCCGTGACGCCGGGCGTCCAGGCCGGGCGCGACGAGAAGCTGCGCGCGCTGTTCGAGAGGTTCGACCACGAGCTCGGCGCGCACGTCCACCAGGTGAACCGGCTCACCGGGAACATCGTGGAGATCGTGGTCAAGGCGCCGATGGCCGCGCGCAAGTTCCAGCCCGGGCAGTTCTACCGGCTGCAGAACTTCGAGGCCTTCGCGCCGGTCATCGAGCTCGACGTGGACGGCAAGGCGCTGCCTCACATCCACGCCAAGGTCAGGCTGGCCATGGAGGGTCTCGCGCTGACGGGCGCGTGGGTCGACGCGGACAACGGCCTGCTGGGGACCATCGTCCTGGAGATGGGCGGCAGCTCACGGCTGTGCGCTGCCCTGGCGCCGGGCGAGCCGATCATCCTGATGGGGCCCACCGGCCAGCCGACTGACATCGCGAAGCAGGAGACCGTCCTCTTGTGCGGGGGCGGCCTGGGCAACGCGGTGCTCTTCTCGATCGCCCGGGCGTTCAAGCTGCTGGGGGGGAGGGTGCTCTACTTCGCCGGGTACAAGCGGGGGGAGGACCTCTTCAAGCGGGAGGACATCGAGCGGTGGACCGACCAGGTCATCTGGTGCACCGACACCGGCGCCGCCGTCGAGGCACACCGCCCGCAGGACCGCAGCTTCCGCGGGAACATCGTCCAGGCCATGAACGCCTACGGGACGGGCCAGCTGGGGGGGCCGCCGGCGATCCCGCTGCGGGAGGTGAGGCGCATCATCGCCATTGGCAGCGACGGGATGATGAACGCGGTGCGCGAGGCGCGGCACGGCGTCCTCGCGCCCCTGCTCGATCCGCGGCACCTGGCCATCGGCAGCATCAACTCGCCGATGCAGTGCATGATGAAGGAGGTCTGCGCGCAGTGCCTGCAGAAGCTCCGGGACCCCCACACGGGCAAGGAGCGTGTGGTGTTCACCTGCTTCAACCAGGACCAGGAGCTCGACGCGGTCGACTTCCGCAACCTGCGCGAGCGCCTGCGCGCAAACTCCATGCAGGAGAAGCTCACGAACGCCTGGCTCGACGAGCTCCTCAGGAAGCACCCCGAGGTCATCCGGGTCTGACGAAGCGCCCGACCGTCGCGAGCGCGGCGACCAGCAGCCACAGCGGGAAGAGCAAGGGCAGGGCCCCGGCGATGACGGCCAGCGCCGCCAGGCCTCGCTTCTCGGTCCGGTCGCGGTCCGCCACCACCAGGGCCGTGCCCGTCTCGCTCACCAGCTTGAACCGGTGCAGCCAGTCCAGGGACTCGATCTGCGGCGCGAGCCAGTGGCGAGCGGGGTCGTAGCGCACCACCCTGGCCCAGGCGTCGGGCGTGGCGAAGCAGAGGTAGACCAGCAGCGTCTCGATCGTGAAGAGCCTGACCGGCGTGATCTGCGAGATGATCAGGTGAAACCCCACGCCGACCCAGAGGGCGAGCCGGCGCGTTCGCGGCCACCAGAGCAGGCACGCGACGGAGAGCTCGGTCGCGATCGCCCCCTTGGCCAGCACGCTGGCCCCGAGTGGCGTCAGCGCCGCCGCGATGAGGGAGGCGGGGACGTCGTGTTCGCGCATGGTGCGCGCCAGCGCTTTCACCATCCCCTGCATCATCTGACCCCCGCGCCACTTCGGGTCGAACAGCTTGGAGCCCGCCGACGCGAAGTACTTCAGGGAGACCTGCGCGCGGAGCGCGCTCTGCGCCCAGACTGGCCCCGAGGGCTCCCGCACGGGCCGACCGAGGACCAGTTGCCGGTCACACGGCGAGAAGGCGAGAAGCGTCGAGAAGGCCGCCATGGTGTGACGTAGTGGTGAAACCAGAGCCGGTCGCAGAGCATGACGTAGACGAGGAGCGCGGCGGCCACGAGGAGCGCGGACCTCGCCGCGCGCCCCGCGACCACGAGCGCCGCCGCGACGAACTGGACGCCGAGCACGCCCTGGTAGACCCCGACCGACGGCACCAGCCCGTCCGGCAGGAACGACTGGTGGAAGTAGCCGCCGAAGTACCCCGCGTCGCGGAGCTGTGTCGTCGCCAGCCAGGCCTCGTTGAGGAGCAGCAGCCCGAAGCCGATCCGCACGAGCGCGAGCAGGTAGGTGTCGCCCTCCTCGTCGCGCAGCCGCCGGAGCGTGGAGTCAAGGCGCACGCGCCACCTCCACGTCGATGGGCTCGAGCGCGCGGCCGTTCCTCGTGGCCTCGACCTGCGCCACCAGCGCGCGGGTCTCGCAGTCCTCCGGGGTGTGGTCGGCGACCCAGCGCATGGCGTCGCGCGTTCGCTCCACCTCGGACTCCACTCCGTAGGGAGCGCCCACTGGCCTGTCGAGCCAGCCCGGCGCGGGGAGCCGGACCATGGCACCCCACTGGAAGGAGTGCACCGCGCCAGCGCAGTCGCGCGCCTGCCAGTGGCCGCCCTCGACCCGCGCCACCTTGCCGCCGTCCAGCCGCCGCGAGAGGTGCACGGTGATGGTCGACGACTCGGGGAACATCCGGAACGCGTACGAGCGGTCGGCGCGGGTGCCGGCGGTGGCGATGAGCAGGAGCTCGACACCGAAGAACCCCGCGCAGAACAGCGCGCGCGCCGAGGTCCAGCATACGGTCCACGCTACTATAGCTATAGCCACGACATGCCGGAGCCCGTCCTCCCCGTGCACGCCCTCGGCCTCGAGGGGGAGCTGTGGCGCCGGCTCGCGCGCTGGGGCTCGTCGCGATCGGAGTGGTTCGTCCGCCTCAGTCCGCCCATCGTGGGCGTGATCACGTGCGCCCTCGCGCCCCGACCGCGCCGCTTCGTGCTGTCCAACCTGCGCCGTGTGCGGGGCCGCCGGGGCACCGTACGCGATCGGGTCGATGTCGCCCGGACCTTCGCCACCTACGCGTCGTGCCTGGCCGAGGTCCTCGGCGCGGGGACCGCGCGCGGCCGCCCGTCGGCGCTGGTGTGGGGCGAGCTGAACCTGGTCGAGGCCCTGGCGCGGGGCCGCGGCGTGATCTTCGTCACCGCGCACACCGCCGGCTGGGAGGCGGTCGGCCCGCTGCTCTCGCGGGACCATGGCCTCCGCGTCATGATCGCCGAGCAGGCCGAACGCGACCCCCGCGCGCGGACCATCCAGGACGACGCGCGGCGGGCCCATGGGCTGCTGGTGACGCACGTGGGGCAGGACCCGCTATCGGCGCTCCCGCTGGTCCATCACCTCCGCGAGGGCGGGGTCGTGGCGCTGCAGATCGACCGCACTCCCGCCGGCCAGCGCTCCCGCGAAGTCACTCTCTTCGGCGTCCGCGGCGCGATCCCCGAGGGCCCGCTCCGCCTCGCGGCGGTCACGGGGGCGCCCGTCGTCCCCATCTTTGCCGCCCGCACGGGGCACCGGCGCTACACCGTGACCGTGGAGCGACCCATCTGGGTTTCGCGGTCGGCCAGCACCTCCGAGCTGGACGCGGCCGCGCAGCGCCTGGCAGGCTCGCTGGAGCAGTTCGTGCGTGCCAGGCCCACGCAATGGTTCCACTTCCGGGATGGCTGACGGAGGGCGCGGCCAAGCAAGGCTCTGGCGCAATCCCCCCAGCCGTGCAACATGGGCCGTCGCGGCATGACCTCCCGGTGGCACATCGGAGCAAAGGAGCTTCGCGGCGCGATCGCCGCGTACGCGAAGCGCTTCAACCTCCTCGAGCTCCGGGTGACGCTGGGCACGACCGCCCAGCCCGACGCGCCCGGGTTCACGCCGCCCCTCGCGACCCTCCGGCGGTGGCGCAAGTCGGTCCCGCCCCCCTTCGATTTCTCCGTGGTCGCTGGCCCCGCGCTCTCCCGGGTCAAGGCGAGCGAGGCGGGCGACCGCGAGCTGGAGGCCGCCCGCGCCGCGATCGATGCGCTGCAGGCGCGCTGCTTCGTGCTCCGGACGTCGCCCGACGTGACGCCTGCAGCCGTCTGGCGCGACCGCATCGCCAAGATCATCGACCGCGTCCCTCACGACGTGACCCACTTCGTGTGGGAGCCCAGCGGCGTGTGGGAGGTGGAGGACGCCGCGGCCCAGGCCCGCTCGTGGGGCGTCCTCCTGGCCGTCGATCCCGCCCGGGATCCCGTCCCCCCCGGGCCGGTCGCGTACCTGCGGATGCGGGCGCTGGGCGAGACGCGCTCCTTCAGTCCCATGGCCCTCGAGCGCATCGTGACGGCCGTCGGGGCGCGTCGCGACGTGTTCGCCGTCATCGAGACCGACTCGGCCCTGGCCGAGGCCAAGCGCCTGCGGCAGCTCGTGAAGACCGTGCGGGCCAAGGGGCCAATCGGCGGCGGGGCTCGGCTGGTCCGGCCGCGCGGCAGCATCGTCGTGCGCGACGACGAGCAGGAGTGAACGTTGGAGAGGCGAGCAGCGGGTGGCTCGGAGGCGCACGTCGCCCAGGCAGCGCGCGAAGCGATCATCCGGGGCAACGCCGTCGACGCCGTGGTCACGGCCATCCTCGTGGCTGCAGCGGAGTCCCCGGGCGTGCTCCTCGGTCCGGTCCAGCTGCTGGTGGGTGGTGCGGGGGCCGGTTTGCTGGCGGTGGACGGGCGGGTCCGGCAGCCAGGGCTGGGCATCCCCAGGCCGCGAGGGGTCGTGGCGGGCAACGCCGTGCCGCTGGCCGCGCGCGTCGGCGTACCCGCCCTCCCCGTGGCCCTGGCCACGGTGCTGGCTTCCGCGGGGGGGATGACGCTTCAGCGCGTGACCGCTCCGGCAGTGGAGCGGGCACGAGCGATCTCGGCCGAGCGGGCCACCGTGCTGCGGGGGTTCGCCCGGCGAGGCGCGGCGGTGATGACCGACGAGGCCATCGCGAACGAGCTGGTGGCGGTGGCAGGGCGCGCAGCCGGCGGCATGCTGACGCACGACGATCTGGCCGCCGTGCGTCCTGTCGTGGTGGCGTGCGACGAGCCCTCGCTGGCGCCCGGCGGGATACTGCGGGTTCCCTGGAGAGAAGGGACGCGGGAGGGCGCCGGGACGCAGGTCGTCGCCGCGGCGGACGGGCGAGGTCTCGCGGCGATCGCCTGCTACGAGGTTCCCATCGAGGGGCTCCCGGTGGCGCCCCTCGGTCTGGTGGCGCCTGCCTTCGCCTCGCCAGTCATGCGGGGCGAGACGCGCGTGAAGCCCGGCGAGCCACGGAGCGCACCGGCTCCCATCGCGCTCCGCAGTCGACGTGGCGTGCTCGTGATGGCACTCGGTGTGGCCCAGGCCGAAGGTCCGGAGGTGCTGCTCGAGGGGCTCCTTGCCGGACTGGGGGACGCGGCGGCCTTGCTCGAGGCCGTCCGCTCCTGCCCCGGCCGTCCCGTCCTCATCACACGGACGGGCGAGGCCGCCGCGGTGATCGCGTCAGGCTGACGCTTCGCGGCCGTTCAGACGCGCGCGAGGTTGACGCCGTGCCGGCGCGCGTATTCGGTGATGCCCACCTTGTCGATGCTGCGGATGTCCCGCGTCGTCAGGTTGAGCGTCACGAATCGGCGCAGCTCGGGCACCCAGACGCGCCGGCGCTGAACGTTGACGTTCTGCCAGCGGTTCGTCTTGATGTTGGAGTGCGAGACGTTGTGCGCCTTGAGCTTGCGCTTGCCCGTGATGTCGCTCTTGGCCATGGTGGTTCTTCCCTCTGTGGGGGGCCGGGAAACTGAAGGAGAACCGCCCTTCTGTCAAGGTCTCGCGAGCATGGCGAGCCTTCCCAGCTTGCGGACCAGCTCGCGGCACCACCCCCGGACGACGGGAAACCCGGTCCCAGGTCGGAGCGTGACCTCGTCCAGGTAGAGCCGCCGGGCCAGCTCGACCTGGACGACGTGGATGCCTTCGGCAGGCCTGCCGTAGTGCTGGGTGGTGAACCCGCCGGCGTAGGGGTCGTCGTGCCGCACCGTCCAGCCCCGTCCCGTCGCGTGCTCCTCGACCGCGTCGATGAAGCTCCCGGCGGCGCTCCGGCGGCCACGCGTCCCCGGCACCACGTCGGCCCGGGGTCGCGGCGGCACCGCCCCGCGTCCTTCCCGTGCCCGGTCGCGCACGGTCCTTTCCACGCTGGGCATGGAGTGGGCGGCGAGCACCATGGCCACGCCGAAGCGGGCGCGCTTGTGCTCCAGGAGCGCTGCCAGCTTCCTGTGGTAGGGCCGCCAGATGAGCTCCAGGCGCTCCTCCAGCTCGGGCTGCGTGAGCCTGCGCGAGAGCGCCGTCTCCCCCTCGCTCGTCGAGCGCCATACCAGGCCGTGCTGGAGCGCCACGTCGCCGCGTGCCCCCTCCACCACCTCCCCATCCACGTCGGTCTCCGCGCGGTTGACGTCGACCGCGTAGCGCGAGGTCCGGCAAACGAGCACGGTGGCACCCTCGTGCGGGGCCTCCTCGTAGAGGCCGTCCACGTAGAGGTCGGCGTCGCGCCCGAGGGCCCGTGCGGGCGCGGTGATTGGCTCCAGGAAGGGGGCCGGCAGCTCCAGCCCGGCGTGGGGGATCTCGACGATCAGCGGCGTCTCCGCCGCGGTCGGCTCGAAGACCTCGAACGGCGCGCGCATACACCTGAAACGCTAGCACGCCAGGTGCTCTCAGTTCATGTACGTGGCCCGCTGCGCCCCGCGCACCGGCCCAGCAGCCGCCTCTGCAGGGGCCGTGGACGCTTGCTCGAACTCCACCGGACAGTGCGCGCTCACGATGGTCACCTGGTCGCCGTGGTCCCGCGCCAGCTCCCGCAGACGCGCCTGGTTCGCTCGCCGGACGTCGTCCTCGACGGCCACCAGCCACTGGAACGCCGACAGGAGGGGCGGACACTCCGGTGTGTCCCCGTAGACCTCGCTATGGGAGAAGTAGGCGTCGCCCGCGTGCAGGAGCCAGCCCCCGTCCGGCCTCTTCACGGCGACACCGCTGTGCCCGCGCGAGTGTCCGACGAGCGGGACCAGGAGCACCTCGTCCTCCGTGCCACCCACGGCCCGCACGCTCTCGAACCCGAACCAGCGCTCCCCACCGGGCTCGAGCAGCCGCCACTTGGGGCGGTGCGCCAGCTGGATGCGCCGGTACCGCTGCCGCTCACCCAGGGTGCGGCCGGCGTACGCCGCGTCGTGCTCCTTCGCCAGAAGGTGAACCGTGGCGTCGGGGAAGTCCGAGAGGCCGCCGGCGTGATCGAGGTCGAGGTGGGTAGGCAGGATGTGGCGGACGTCGGCCCGGCGGAAGCCCAGTCGCTCGACGTGGGCCAGCGCGGTCTCCTCCCGGGAGAGCCGGGCGCCCATCAGCGCGGGGAACCCGGGGCCGAGCCGGCCACGCGGATCGCCCACGTCGGCAGTGCCGAGCCCGGTGTCGACCAGCAGCAGCCCGTCGCTCCGCTCGACCAGCAGGCAGTGGCAGACCATCCGGCCCCGCTCGAAGAGGCGGCCCGTCTTGTTCACCAGGCGCGCGAAGGGAGGGCACATCGTGCCGCAGTTGAGGTGGTGGATGGGCATCCTGTGGCCTTTGATGCCCGGGCCCGGCGTGCCATCGCGTGCTTCAGGCGCGAGGGTGGGACTTGGCGTGGGCGGCGCGGATGTGGTCCTGCGCCACGCGGGTGTAGATCTCGGTCGTGCCGAGGTCGGCGTGCCCGAGCATGGCCTGGACGGCCCGGAGATCGGCGCCGCCGCGGAGCAGGTGGGTGGCGAAGGAGTGCCTGAGCTTGTGGGGGGAGGGGAGAGGCACGATCCCGGCGACGACGGCGTAGCGGCGGACGATCCGCCAGAAGGACTCGCGCGAGAAGTGACCCCCGCGGGGCGACACAAAGAGCGCCTTCTCGTCCGCGCCGCCAGCGACCCGCGGGCGCACGTCGCGCAGGTAGCGGGTGACGTGGTCCATGGCGATCTCTCCCATGGGGACGAGGCGCCGCTTGCCTCCCTTCCCGAAGGCCGCCACGAGGCCGCGCTGGAGGTCCACGTCGGCGGTGCGAAGGCCCACGAGCTCGCTGACGCGCAGCCCGGAGGCGTACATCACGTGGAGCATGGCGGCGTGGCAGGCGCCCCGGTCCGTGGCGGTGTCGGGCGCGGCGAGGAGGCGCTCGACCTCGTCGACGGTGAGGACGCGAGGCAGCTTGCTGGCGAGCTTGGGTCGGTCCACCAGCGAGGTGGGGTCCTCCGGCACGGCGCGCTCGCGCACCAGGAAGCGGAAGAACCCACGCAGCCCGGAGAGCTGGCGCGCGCTCGACCGGGCGCCGAAGCCGTGCTGGACGTTGGCCACCATGAGCGAGGCGATGGCCTCCGCGCCGATGCTCCGCGGATCGACCTCGCCCCCCACATGCGCGGCCAGCGCGTTGAGGTCGCGCGCGTAGGCCTCGAGGGTGTTGCGGGCGAGCCCTCGCTCCACCCGGAGGTGGTCGAGGTAGGCGTCGATCCAGCCCTGGAGGTCCACGGTCCTTCCCGGAGGCTAGAGCGCGAGGGTGGGGAAAGCGAAGTTTGTGGGGAGGCGGTCAGGGGCCGGCTTCTTTGACCATCGCCCTCAGCAGCGCCCGCGGGTCGTCCTGCCGCATCAGCGCCTCCCCCACCAGCGCCGCATCGGCCCGTCCGCTCGCGACCTTCGTGATGTCCTCAGGCGCCTTCAGCCCCGAGAGGTGCACCGCGACGAGCCGCGCCGGGATGGCATCGAGCACACGTACGGTCCGACCTGCGTCCATCGCCAGCGAGTCGAGATCGCGGGCGTTCACTCCCACCAGGGAGGCTCCGGCGGCCAGCGCCGCCTCGAGCTCCGGCTCGTCCACGACCTCCACCAGCGGCTCGAGCCCCTCGTCACGCGCCGTCTGGACGAGCCGCTTCAGGCTGGCGCCATCGACGATGCGCGCGATGAGCAGCACGGCGTCCGCTCCACGGTCGCGGGCCTCTTCCACCTGGCGGGCATCCACGACGAACTCCTTGGCGAGGAGCGGGACGCGGAGGCCGGCGGCATCGAGGCAGGCGCGGGCCGCGGCGAGGTGGTCCCACGAGCCGTCGAAGAACGGGCCATCGCACAGCACGCTGACCATGGAGGCCCCCGCCTCGGCGTAGGCGACGGCGCGGTCTCCAGGCGCCAGGGCATGGGACAGGGCGCCTGCGCTGGGGCTGCGGAGCTTGACCTCCGCGATGATCCGCAGCGGAGCCGCGCGTCCGCGGCGAAGGGCCTCCACGACGCCGATGGGAGTGCGTGCGGAGGGACGCCGGGGACGGTCGCGAAGCACCGCGAGCTCGCGCTGCTTTGCGGCCAGGATGTCCCCCAGCAGGCTCACCCGCCCCGCACGCGCCGTGCGACGCGCCTCCACTGCTCGAGCAGCGCCCGGGCCGCGCCGCCGTCGAGGGCCGTACGCGCTCGCTCGGCGGCCGCCCTCGGCTCCTCGCCGGTCGCCACCGTCAGCGCCGCGCCGGCGTTGAGGACCACGGCCTCGCGCGCCCGGTGCTGCTCCCCGCCGAGGATGGCCTCGAGGGCCTGCGCGTTGGCGCTCGCGTCGCTTCCGGCGATGGCGGAGCGGTCCACCCGGACGACGCCGAAGTCCTCCGGCGTGATCGTGCGCTCGCGCACCTCCCCGTCTTCTCCGAGCTCGCTGACCCGCGTCGGCGCGCACGGGCTGATCTCGTCCAGGCCGTCCTCGCCCCGCACCACCCAGGCGCGCCGACTCCCGAGGCGCCCGAGGGCGCGGGCCGCGATGGGACGCAGGCTGTCCTGGTAGACGCCCACCAGCTGGTGGCTCGCCCGCGCAGGGTTCACCAGGGGCCCGAGCGCGTTGAAGATGGTGCGTGTGCCGAGCTCGCGGCGCGCCTGCGCTGCGTGCTTCAGGGCGGGGTGGTGGGCCGGCGCGAAGAGGAAGGCGATGCCCACCTCGCGGAGCACCTCGTGCTGGCGGAGCGGATCGACGTCCAGTGGCACGCCGAGCGCCTCGACGACGTCGGCGCTCCCGCAGCGGCTGGAGACGGAGCGATTGCCATGCTTGGCGACGGCGACGCCGCACGCCGCCACCACGACGGCGGCGGCGCTCGAGAGGTTCAGCGTGTGCGCTCCGTCGCCCCCGGTACCGCACGTGTCCAGCACGACGGGCAGCCCGTGCTCCACGGCGGTCATCGTGGCGCGCATGGCCTCCGCGGCGGACACGATGGCTCCGGCGCTCTCCCCGTGCATCCGCAGGGCGACGGCGAACGCCGCCACCTGCACGGGGGTCCACGCGCCGGCGAGGATCGCGTCGAACGCGGCCCGCACGTCGGCAGGGTCGACCCACTCCGCCCCACCGGCCGAGAGGACCCGCCCGAGCAGCGCCGGGAACTCGAGGTTCATCCCGCGCTCCCCGGGAGGCGGCGCACCCAGTTGGCGACGAGTCGCTTGCCCTCCACGGTGAGCACGCTCTCGGGATGGAACTGCACGCCCTCGACCGGCAGGTCGCGGTGACGCAGCCCCATGATCTCGCCCTCGGCGGTCCACGCGCTCACCTCCAGGCACGAGGGGAGGGACGCCCGCTCGACGATGAGCGAGTGGTACCGGGTGGCATCGAAGGGGGAGGGGAGGCCGTCGAAGAGGCTCCGCCCGTCGTGGAGAATGGGGGAGGTCTTTCCGTGCATCAGCCGGTGGGCGCGGACCACCCGCCCACCGTACGCCTGACCGATGGTCTGGTGACCGAGGCAGACCCCGAACACGGCGAGCTCCCCGCCCAGCTCCGTCACGACCTGGAGGGAGATCCCCGCCTCGTTCGGGGTGCACGGACCGGGGGAGATGAGCACCCCGTCGGGCTTTGCCGTCCGGATGCCCGCCACGTCGATGCCGTCGTTCTTGAAGACCTCGACCGCCACCCCCAGCTCGCCCAGGTACTGGACCAGGTTGAACGTGAACGAGTCGTAGTTGTCGAGGACGAGGACGCGGGGCGTCATGGCAAGGTCCTAGAGCATGCAGACGGTGCCATGACCGGTCAACCGCAGCAGGGCCCGGAAGGGGGCGATGTACTACACGGCTGGAACCCAGACGTCGCGTTGACACAGGTGCGTCGGGACACGTAAGTTTCGCACCGCGCACGATGGCGGAAGACAAGAAGCCGAAGATCGACCTGAAGTCACGTCTGCAACGGATGGGGGGGCCCGCCGCTGCACCTCCGCCACCTGCAGCCCTCCCCTCACGGCCGAGCGCACCGCCGGCCATGCCACGTGGGCCGGGTCTTACCCCCGTGCCTCCGCCATCCGTGCCTCCGCCGTCGATCCCGCCGCCCTCGGGCATGATCCGGCCGGCTCCGGGCTCGGGCACCGCTCTCGACGCGAACAACCCGCTCGCCGCCGTGGCTCAGCCTTTCCGGCAGGCGCCGGCGGCTCCCTCGGTCCCCGCGCAGCCTCATCGCATCGAGGTGGATGAGGGCTCGCTCCAGGTCGCGCGGAGCAAGGCCCGCACGCAGGGGCTCATCGTGGGGGCGCTTTTCGCCGTCGTGCTCGGCGGTATCGGGTGGATCGGCGGCGGGGCCTCGCAGCAGGGCAACGATCGCGCGAAGAGCGTGAAGGACGCGCACGACCTCGCCGGGGATCTGCTCAAGGCCAAGGACACGATCGATCAGATCAAGACCAAGGTGACCGACGGCGGCAAGAGCATCGTCGGCGACCGCAAGTTCCCGGCGGACCTCGGCCAGCAGCTCTCGGGCATCAAGGTCGACTTCGAGGGCGACAAGCTCTTCGGTCGCCGCTTCGCGGGTGTGCCTGCGGACACGATGAAGGGGGTCTTCGCCTTCATCAACGGCGTGCAGGCGCTTAACTCGAAGAAGGAGCTCATCAGCGCCCTGCTCAGCAAGCTCCAGAAGCCCATCACCGACGAGCTCGCGCGACCGGCGGGCCAATCGCCGCTCACTCTCATCGCCATCGTCGACAAGAACACCGGCGACATGGGCTCCTACCTTGCCCCGCTCGTCACCCCCATCGCCCCGGACGACAAGAACGGCGTGCCCGACAAGCTCCTGTTCACCAACCCGCGCGGTGGCGGCAACGTGACCCTGCCGCGCCTGCAGGGCGACAAGATCCCCAAGGACGGCGCGGTGGTCACCATCATTCCCTCGTCCTTCGACAAGGTCTGCCCGAGCCCCGTGAAGGGCTCGATCACGCAGCTCATGTCGAGCATGAACTCCATCATCGACGACATCCAGGGTTCGAAGGGCGACGACAGCATCGGCCAGGACGCGAAGCCCGGGCTGTCGGACCAGGCCGCGAAGCTCGCCGAGTCGCTGAACAAGGTGAACTAGCCTACCGTCGTCGAGATGCGTTTCATCATTCGCGTGTGAGACGGACGCCTCCGACGCCACACGGGAAAAGGTGGAGTGTTCTCTCGTGATCCTCGCTTTGTCGCGGTGAAAAGCAGCTCTTTCTCCCGAGAACGCTGCTTTTCCAAGTCGTCGCGTTCGAGATGATCCCGTTTTCAGCGGCGATCTCGACCGAGATCGCCGCTTTCACGTCGGAGATCGCGGCCTTCACGGCGGAGAAATTCGCTTTCTCTGACGAGAAAGCAGAGATCACGACGAACAAAGCCGAAGTGAGAGTGAAAAAGCGGAGATCCACCGAGAAAAAGCAGGGTTTTCGGTCGAACCAGAGAAGACGCTCGCGAAGAAGCACGGGTCACTCGAGACGAAGACGAGTTTCCAGGCGAAGAAGAGGCAAGTAGGAGCGTCACGACAGCGATCGAGCGCTAGGAGGTCGGAACGGTGCCCTCCGTCTCGTCACTCCTCTCCACGATGTCCACGTAGCCCCGGACGAGCAGGGCCGTGGCCCGTGTCGAGCGCGGCACGGCGACGCTCCCGCGTCCCAGCAGCCGACGCAGGACCCCACCCTGCCGCGTGGCCGTCGCGAGGACGAGCACTCGTGTGCCCGGAGGCAGGCTGTTCGCGTGGGGGATCTGCTCGGCCAGCGACCCGGGCTGCGCGACGTCAGCCTCGGACGCGTCCAGACGCACCCGGATCGGCTCGTCGTTCGCTCCGGGCAGTGACCCGGTCACGGGATGTGCGCCGGTTGCCGCGAGCGATCGGGCACGATCTCCACCTTGACCACACGCGTCTCGTCGGCCTCTCGCACGATGAGCTTCAGTCCGTCCACCTGCACCGTGTCTCCCACCTCCGGGACCCGCCCCGCCCGGCTCACGATGAGGCCTCCCAGCGACTCGAACTCGCCGTCGTCGGGAAGGTGCTTGCCCAGGACGAGCTCGACGTCTGCGATGGACAGGGAGGCGTCCACCATCACCCGGCCGTCGCCCATCCGCTGGATGGGCTCCTCACGGTCTTTCTCGTCGCGGATGTCGCCCACGATCTCCTCGAGGATGTCCTCGATCGTGACCAGCCCCGCCGTGCCGCCGAACTCGTCGCTGACGATCGCCATGTGCAGGCGCTTGGAGCGCATGTCCTGGAGGATCTTCGCCGCCGGCTGGTTCTCGCTCACGAACATCGCCGGGGAGCGGATGACCTCGGCCAGCGTGTGAGACCCCATCCGGCCGTCGCGGACGATGGCGAAGAGGTCCTTCGCGTAGAGCTGCCCGACGATGTTGTCGATGGTGTCGCGGTAGACGGGGTATCGCGAGTGCTTCTCGCGGGCGACCAGGGTCACCACCTCGGAGAGGGGGGTCGAGAGCTCGATGCCCAGCATGTGCCGCCGCGGGACCATCACCTCACGCGCGGTCAGATCCTTGAAGTCGAGCACCTTGCGGATCATCTCCGCCGGGCCGTTGGCGATCGCCCCGGCCTTCTCGCCCTCGCTCACCACCCACTCCACTTCAGTCTCGGTGATGCGTGGATCGACCGCGCGGGCCTTGGGGACACGCCGTCCAACCGCCCGTCCGAGGATGGCGAGCGGGTCCGCCAGGGGTGCGAGCAGCCACTCCAGCGGACGGAGGAAGCTGAGAGCCATCGCGCCCACACGCTCTGGGCGGCGGCGTGCGAGGGTCCCGAGGATCTCGGTGAACGTCCCGTAGGTGAGGACCGCCCCGAGCACAGCGATCGGCAGGGCGAGCCGCTGCAGGTTGGCTCCCTGCGCGGCGTCGTTGAGGAGCACGGTGGCCACGCTGAGCGACACGACCCGCCCGACCAGCCACCGGGATAGGACCCGGAGGGGGTCGGCCGTGAAGCGCAAGAAGGGTGCCCCGGGGCCGTCCAGGTCGGCGCTAAGGGCCTGCAACCGCCCCTCGGGGATCTCACTCAGCGCAGCGTCGCCGGCTGCGAACAGCGACCCAACCGCCGTGACCAGCACCGCCCCCAGTGCTTCTCCGACGAGTCCCCCTGGAACTGCGCTCAATCAGCCCGACCTTCTCGCCTGGGGAGGCCAGTGTAGGCCGCCCCGCGCTCGGGAAGCTAGCTTATGGGGGGGAGGGGTCAAGGCAGGCCCGCCTCGAGCAACTCCCAGGCACATTTGTCCGATGGGCAGACATGAGCCCATTGCCCCTCCTTCTTGGACCCCAGACAGCACTTCATGTGTCGACACACAAACCAGCGACTCCATTGACCGCATCTTGGGGTCTATCGGGGAAGGCCCGAACCTTCGGCAGCCTGCTCCAGGATGGCGAAGAGCCCGTGGACGCACCGCCGCCCGGACCGCACGCTCACCCTTCCACACATGGTTCCGAGAGAGAGTCCGACCATCCTCATCGCCGGCAGGTCGATACCCCATCCCTCGACCCGTTCGCCCGGCACACCGCCCAGCTGGCACCCCCACCAGTCCCTGCCCCCCTGCCCGAAGGTAGCCGCGTCGAGGCTCGAGCGAGCTCGTCGCTAGAGGACCTCCTCCCGGCACTCGTGCGTCGGGTCGCGTGGTCGGGAGACGGACGCCGCGGGACGGTCCGGCTCGAACTGGGGTGGGGGGAGCTTGCGGGTGCAACGCTGCTGGTCCATGTGGACGACGGGAGGGTTCGGCTGCAGCTGAACGCGCCAGCTGGGGTGATGCTGGGTGGATGGTCGGAGCGGATCGCAGAGCGACTGGCAGCCCGTGGCCTCCAGGTGGATGGGGTCGAGGTGGAGTGAGGTCATGGGGGTCGCCCGCCACCCCGTGCTAGAGACGGGGCATGCATGGGCGCCAGCGGGGCAACGCGCGGGTGCTGCTGGTGGGCGTGGGAGGACTGGGTTGCCCCGCCGCCCTCGCGCTTGTGAGGGCCGGCGTTCGACGCCTCGGCCTGTGCGATGACGACGAGGTGGAGCTCTCCAACCTGCACCGGCAGATCCTCTTCGGCGAGGCAGACATCGGCAGCTCGAAAGTGGAGGCCGCGGCGCAGGCGCTCCGCCGGATCGCCCCGGACGTCGAGCTCCGCCTGCACCCCACCCGCCTCCTGCCTCGCGACGCCGTGGCCCGCGTCGGCGAGTACGATCTGGTCCTCGAGGGCTCGGACAACTTCGCCACCAAGTTCCTCGCCGCCGACGCCTGCCACCTCGCCGGTGTCCCTGTGGTTCACGCCGCCGCCGTGCGATGGGTGGGGACGGCGCTGGCGGTCGGAGCGCGGGGCCGTCCCTGTTACCGCTGCCTGTTCGAGGACGTGCTCGACGGCGTCGACGCCCCGAACTGCGCCGAGGCGGGGGTGATGGGGCCAGTCGTCGGTGTCGTGGCCGCCGCGCAGGTGGATCTGGCGCTGGGGTTGCTGGGGGGCGACGACGTGGCCGGGGAGCTCGTGACCTTCGACGGCCGCACCGACGTCCTGCGCCGGCGGACGATCCCCGCGCGGTCCAGGTGCCCGCTGTGCAGCGCCGCGCCCCGCATCCGTCGAATTGAGGCCGAGACCTACCTCGCACCCTCGTGCGCAGGCTGACCGGAGAGAGACCACCATGGAGATCGTCGTGAGAATCCCCACGCCCCTGCGAACCCTCACCGGAGGCGCCGACGAGGTGACGGCCTCGGGCGGTACCCTGGCCGAGGTCATCGAGGACCTGGAGCGGAAGCACCCGGGCATCCGCGAGCGGCTGCTCGACGAGCGGGGCATACGCCGCTTCGTGAACGTGTACGTCGGAGAGGAGGACGTGCGTTTCCTCGACGGGTTGAAGACCGCGCTCAAGGCCGGGGATCACATCAGCATCGTGCCCGCGATCGCCGGGGGCTGACCGTGATCGGGCGGCATGGGCGTCAGGCGCGCCTGGCAGGCGTGGGCGCAGAGGGCCAGGCGGGCATCGAGCAAGCATCGGTCGACGTCGGGCTCGAGGGGTTCGGCGCGGAGGTGGCAGCCCGCTACCTGGCCGGCGCCGGCGTGAAGCGCGTGCGGGTGAGGACGGAGGCTGCGGCGCAGGGAGCGAGGGCCATCGACGGGGCGGTCCAGGTCGAGGTCGAGTGCGGGCTGGACGGCGCAGCGCCGGAGGCGCTGGACCTGCGCGATCCGAGCGCGCTCGAGCTGGCGCGCGGTGCCCTGCTCGCGCTGCGAGCCCTCCGGCACGCCGCGACCCCCGTGACGGCGTCCGCTATGCTCCCGGGCACGATGCACGACGCAAAGGAGCATCCGTGGGTGCTGGGCGAGCTGGTCGCCCCGCGCCGGCTGCTCGACGAGGTCGACGGGGAGGCGCGCCGCGCGTACGAGCGCGACGAGGAGAGCTGCGGGCTCCTCGTGGGACCTGCCAGCGACGGCCGGCGCCTCGACGGCATCGTCCCGATGGTCAACCGCGCCAACGCGCTGCACCGCCTCGATCCCGAGCAGTATCCGCGGACGGGCCGCACCTATTTCGACGTCGACTCGATGAAGTTCGAGGCTGCCATCCGTCGCGGCCAGGCCGAGGGACGTCCTGTGAAGGTGCTCTACCACTCCCACCTCGACGCCAGCGCGTACTTCTCGCCGACCGACGCCGAGGTAGCGAAGATGGGCCAGGGGGAACCGCCATGGGCACTGGCGTACCTGGTGACCAGCATCCGGAGTGGGCAGGTCGACGACCGCAAGCTCTTCGTATGGGACCCGATCGGGAGAGGCTTCGTCGAGAGCCGCCTCGAGGTGGAAGAGGCGTGACGAGCCGCGCAGGACGAAACTGGCGCCTGGCCGCGGCGGTGTGCGCCGTCATGCTGGCCGCATCCGGCTACGAGCGAGACGCCCGCGCTGAGCTGCGGGAGTCGGTCGAGCGACTGGCGGAGGCCTGGCGGGGTGTCGGTGCCTCGGTGGTGATCGACAGGTCACGATTCCTCGTGGAGGAGAGCGACGACAAGGCGCCCGTGGTGGTAGTGCTCCCGCCGCTCCCCGACGGCGAGTGCACCACCATCGTGATGATCGGCGCCCGGGGCCTCGGCTTTCACGTGAGGATCCCGGCGGGGCTGCGCGACAACGGGGGCGACGAGGTGGAGGGCAAGCGCGTTCCGAGCGCGGCGGGAGCAATATCCATCGAGCGCTGCGGGGAGGCAGCCCCGCGGCGACTGCTGGTGGCGAGCGACTCGGGGCGGGGGGCGCTCGAGACGTTGGTCGCGCGCTCGTCGAGGCCCCTGCCGTCGCTGCGGAGCGTGCTGCCGGAGCGGAGCGGTGGGCTGCAGCTCCCCATGTCGGAGCCCGGTTCGCTGCCGCCGCTCCCCGTCCCGGAGAAGCGCGCGGACGTCGCCGAGACGCGCGCGCGGCGTGACGGTGGAGGGATCGCCGCCCGTAAGGTCCTGGTCGCGGGTGTGGACGGCGCCGGGACGGGTGAGGAGACGCTGGAGGCCGGCTGCCACAGCCTGACCCTCTTCGCGCTCGACCCGCGGGCGGCCCACCCGGGCCGTCGCGGGAAGCTCGATCTCGACGCCGAGCTGCGAAACGCGTCGGATGACCGCCTGCTCGCCCGCGACCGCACGGACGCCCCGGACGCTCACCTCGCCGTCTGTGTCGGAGAGTCGACCCACGTGGGTGTCCTCTTCGCCGGCTCCCCTCCCGGCGCGCCGGTGCTCGTCACGCACGCGTCGTGGCCGCTGCCAGACCACCTGCCGGCGTTGTGGGGAAGCGAGGCGCAGGGGCGGATGGCGCACGTGCTGCTGGCGCGTCACGTCGTGTCTCTTCCCGGCGAGGCAGTGCAGCTCGCGCAGGGCGGCTACGGGCTGACGCCGGTGCCCTTCTCCCTCGAGCCCGGCGCCTGCTACGTCGCCGTCGTGACCCTTGTGAAGGAGACGACGCGGTCGCTGGGCCTGCGCGTGCACGTGGGCACGGCGGACGCGGCCGACGACCGGGGCATCGACGAGGACGGAGCGGCCGTGGCGTTCTGCGCTGGCCAGCGCACGCACGGGCTCGCGGAGGTCGAGGCCCGGGGCACGCCGCTGCTGGGCTGGGGCCTCGCGCTCTACCGCGTGCAGAACGGGGTCTGGGGGGGCTCACCGTGACCCGCGCCATCGAGCTCCTGCGCGGCGGTGCGACGGCGACAGCGACGACGCTCGCGCTTGTCGGCTGCACGCTGTTCAGCCACCCGGCACCGCCGGCGCCCAGCGGTCCGACGTCGCCTCCCGCGCCCCACGTCGTGCCGGGCGAGCTGGATGCGCGCTCGCTGCTGGGGGAGCTCCCGGCGCGCGCGACCCGGCTGGGCGCCGGGGCGCCGTCTCTGGTCACCTCGGCCGAGGCAGGTGACAACGAATGGATCGGCGGGTTCGTCGACGTCCCTGCGCAGGACTGTCTGCTGGGCTATGCGCGGGGCGCGTCCTCGATCGAGGACATCGACGTGGCCGTGTACTCCGACGAGGGCTCGCAGCTCGCCGTCGACGAGGGCCGCGACATCCACCCCACGGTCCTGCTCTGCCCACCCCACCCGGATCGCGTCTACGTCGCGGCCCACGTGGTCGACGGCGAAGGGCTGGTCGTCGTGGGGGCGCAGCTCGTGCCGAAGGAGCGCGCCGTCGTCGTGGCCCGGGCGCTCGGCGCGCGCGGCGCGGTGGCGGATGGTCCCCGCGCGGCGGAGGCATGGCCAGGGCTGGACGACACGGTGCGCGTCCATCGTGTCGAGCTGGGAGGGAACTGGGAGGAGTTCAAGCGGGTGGCCCTGTCGGTCGACGCCCGGCTGCCGACGTACGTAGCCTTTCCCATCGAGGCCGACCAGTGCGTCGACGCCGTGATCGTGCCCGACGAGGACATCGGCCTACTCGACGTGGAGGCGGTGGACGGGGACGGGCGCGTGGTGGGACGGGCAAAAGAGGGCCCCGGGCCTCGGTCGCTGACGGTGTGCTCCCCGGCGGCGATGCCGGGGACGCTGGCCGTGCGACCCCACGTCGGCCGGGGCCTCGCAGCGGTGGTGCTCGCCCGAGCGCACGGCGAGGTGGCCCAGGATCTGTCGGCCCGGCCTGACATCGCCTGGGCTGCCGCGCAGCAGCCAGTCGGCACGGCCCACCGCGTCCTCGACACCCTGCTCGCCAAGAGCGGCTACAGAGAAGCCGTCGCGACGACGTCCGGCAACCTCGCGCTGGGCCGTCGCATCACCGTTCCCCTCGACGTGAAGGTCCTCGGCGGGGCGTGCGCCCGGGTGGACGTCGTTGCGGGAGCGCCGCTCGGGCTGCTCGAGGCCAGCGTGTGGGACGACGCCGGGGCTCTCCTGGCCTCGGGCGAGGGCTCCACGTCGCTGGCGCTCTTCGCCTGCTCTCACGGCACGGCGCGCCTCGAGCTGGAGACTCGCGGACGTCCGGGGCCCTTCGTGGTCACGATGCGACCCGAGCGCTGGAGAGACCCAGCCTTCGCAGCCCACCCGCTGGCCGCGTCGCGCATGCTCGCGCGGGCTGCTGCAGGGGCGGACATGCTGTCCGAGGGCAAGCGGGCGGCCATCCGCGACGTGTCCCTCGACGCCGCGCACGAGCTGTCGTGGACGGAGAACGTCGCGGCAGGCCACTGCGTGCGAGTCACCGTGGGTGGGCAGGGCGACGGGGCAGGGCTGGACCTCCGCGTCTCGACGCCCGGTGACGCGACGGACCTCGACCGCTCTCAGGCCGCCCACGCCGTGAGCGTGCGTGCGTGCGCCACCCTCGACGAGGCGCGGAGCGTGCACTTCGAGCTCCGGGCCTCGGCCGGACGGCTCGACGCCGTCGTCGGCGAGCAGGTCACCGGCAAGGACTGAGCGGCCGGGTGCTCACGAGCCGCGACTCAGACGGCCCAGCACCGCATCGGCTCGCCTGGGATCGACGCCGGCCACGCACAGGCGGGCGCCGTCTCGTGGTACGAGCAGGAGGCGGCAGCGGCCGGTCGCTCCTGGCGCCACGCTGGACAGCACGAAGTCGAGCCCCAGCCCGAGGGCGACGATGACGAGCCCCGACGCGAGCAGCGACGGAGAAGCCGCGCGCACTCCGTCGACGAACGCGGACACCCCCACGTAGCTCCCCACGGCAAGCGCCAGGAGACCAGCGTAGAGGGCCAGCCGCGGGTAGCGCACCTCGCGCGTCGCTCGCACCAGCCCGGAGCGCGGAACGAGCACGTCGCGATCGCGGAGCGTTTTGCCCAGGAGCTCGACGCGCCAGCGTACCCGCACGCCGCCGTCGTCGGAGAGCGTGACCTCGGCGGGCTTCTTGTAGGCGAGGGCGACCCGTCCGAGCAGCCGCACGGCGTGCCCGAGAAAGAGCAGTCCCGTCATCGCCAGCAGGGCGGTGGCCACCGGGCCGCGAGGAGGCGAGGCCATCTCGCCCACCACCGGCTCGACCGGCTCGCCCCCGATGCCCCCGCCGAGCACGCGACCCAGCCTGCGGTCGCGCACCTCCGTGGCGAGCGCGGACGCCTGACGCGCCGCCCCCTTGGTGCGTGAGGAAGCGAGCGCCACCGCCGCGACCAGCGCCTCGCCACGGCCGAGCGATGGCAGCTTGCCCTGGTCGATCCGGCGGATCCGGTCGGCGAGGGCATCCCACAGGTTGGTCGCGCGGTCCCCGAGGGCGCGGTCGAGCAGGCCCGTCGCGTCGAAGGGGGTGTGCGTGGCCAGCCAGAGAAGGTCGCTCGCGATCTTGTCCTCGTCCTCGCGGTCCTTCGGCGGGTGGAGGGCCACGACGTGTCCGGCGAGGGCGCACGCCAGCGCACGCTCCGCGTCGTCCTCTGGCCCGCGCTCCAGCACGTCGAGCACATTGCCGAAGGGGGTGGAGGCCTCCTCGCGAGGCAGCTTGAGCTCCGTGGCCCGCTCGGCGACGCGCTCCGGCCGTCGCTCTGCGCGCCGTGTCTCCGTCGCCTCGGCCATCGACGCGCGCGCCATCGCGGCCAGGTCGGCCAGGCGGGGGTGCTGCGACAGCGCCTCGTAGGCGCGAGCGTCGGCGTTGACTTCCATCTCCCTCGGGTCCGTCTACCGGAACGCCGCTGCGGGCGCCACTATTCACTGGCGGCGCCGGGCGCACGGAACTTGGCCCCCGGCCCCATCATTGTCTACCTAACGCCGCATGCGCACCAAGGCCGAGGTGTTGTCGGAGCTGCAAACGATGCTTCGTGATCTGCTCGCGGCGGCCACTGCTTGCGGCGAACGTGCGCGAATCGCACGTGCCCACGGCTACGTCGACGGCTACATGCGGGCGTTGCTCGACCTGGGTGTCGCGGGTCAGGCCGAGCTCCTCCAGCTAGTCGCCGCCGAGCGCGAGCGCGCGAGCGGCCCGGCCATCCGTGTGCTCGAGCCCACCGAGGGCCAGCAGGCCGGCACGGCCGCGGCCTGAACTGTCCTACGGCGCGACGAGAGCCACGTCGCCGCTGACGACAGGTGGGCTCTGGGTGTGGTCCGTGGCCCGGAACCAGTTCGAGACCTGCTGCGCCTGCGGGATGTAGTGCGGAAAGAACCCCGCGAACTTCGAAGGCTGCGCGAGGGACTTCACCGACCAGGTGTGGGTGTTGCCCGAACCCGGTATGCCGGTCGCCTCCAGCAGACCCCCGACGGTCGCGTCCTGGTAGACGATGCGAACCGTACCGCTGTCGTCGATCGAGATCGACGAGTCGTCGCCGACGATGTGCTGCCCGTCGGAGTAAGGGGTGCCGCCGAGGCCCTGGCCGTTGTCCACCACCTCGGGCGTGAGCGGCTTGGAGAGGTTGCCTGCGGGCACCTGGAGGTACTGCAGCGCCTCGGTCCAGCCGTTCACGTAGCTGATGTGCCAGTCCCCGTTCGAGGCGATGACCAGCGAGGCGCCGACTCCCACGTCCCCGGTGTCCACGCGGTTGGGATCGCTGTTTGCTCCTGTCTGCCCGTCGAGGATCTGCGCGTTCCACTGGCCGCTCTGGTTGACCACCCCGACCAGGTTTCCTCGCGTGCGATCGTAGACGACGATCCCGACGCCGGCGGACCCGTTGGCCATGGCGACGTAGTCACCGGCCGCGTCGGGGTATGTCTGGATGTAGGTGCTCTCTTCGATGTCCTCGCAGGTCGGCTTGCCGGCGATGGTCACGCACGCCTCGGGCGTGCTGCCGATGCCCGACGTGCTCGCCCCACAGTCCGCCGGCGTGCACCCCGAGACGGTGGCCTGGCACTGCCCGGTCGACGTGACGCACACCTGACTGCCCGTGCAAAACTCGGCCGCGCACGGCGTCTGCTCGTCGACCACCGTGTCCTGCATGCCCCAGTCGCTCGCCGAAGCGGGCACCGCCACCTTCCCGGTGGCCAGCACGACGCGCGAGCGCGCCCAGCCGTTCGTCCCCGGCTCGATCACGAGGAATGCGATGTTCGGCACCCCGTTGATGATCAGCATCTTGGAGTAGCGACCGATGTCGCTCTGGGCCGCCTGCATCACCGTGTGCGACACCCACGTCTTTCCACCATCGGGAGAGCTGGCGAACTTGAGCGCAGCGTTCGTGGCGTCGTAGTAGCTGATCATCGGGTTGTTGTTGGAGTCGAGCTGGATGCTCGTCCAGAGGCCCACGTCCGGCCCGGGATCGGTCAGGCCGTTTCGCCACGTGTTGGGTGGGTTGGGCGGGCAGGTGCCTGCGGGAGGTGCCGGCGGTAGGCCGTCGACGTCCACCCATTGAACCGCCTGCTTGCCCGTATCGTAGATGCCCGCGACCAGATCTCCATAGAGCTCCGCGTTCGTCACGTCGGCGTCGTTGTAGCCGGCGACCCAGATGGTCCCGTCGGTCGCGACGGCGACCGATGTGTACTCGCCGATCAGCCCGAAGAGGTTCGCCGGACCGCAGGGCTGGTTGCAGTCGCTGCCACAGCCGGTCTGGGTCGGCGCCGGGTTCGACTTCGCGCTGCTGCCGCAGGAACAGCCCTGGCTGGTCGCTACCAGGACCCCGAGCGAGCCGACGGCGAGCCCGAGAGCGCGACTTTTGGACGTCCTCCGGAGAGGAAGACCTCCGGCGACCCTCACCACCGACGTCGTCGCGGTTCGCCGTCGCCGAACCACGAGCAGCCCGAACAGTCCCGCGACCGCAAGCGCACCGAGGAGCGTCGGTGTCTGCGAGGTCCGGCCCACGGTCGAGCATCCACACGACGAGGAGCCCGTGGCCGCCAGGGTCGGATCCGGTCGACCGCGGATCAGTCCGTTGCTGTCGGCGACGTTGCCGGCCTCGTCCATCACCTGGACCTCTATCGAGAGGGAGGTACCCGCAGGGATGGACGCCACCGCCGTGAGCGGCTGCCAGCTGGTCCAGTCACCGACCTTGCCGTTCTCGTCCGTCAGGCGGTAGCGAGCCTGGAGGGCCGAGTTGTCGCTGACGTAGTCGTACGCCGCGACGGTCACCGTGCTGCCATCCTGGCTCACGTCGGTCGCGACCACGGGAGCGAGGACGTCGATGAGGAAGGGCATCGCCTCGGGGGTGGCGTCCTCGGTCTGCGGCTGCCCGACGAAGCGGGCCGACGCATAGAGCACGTGCTTGCCCTGAAGGAACAGGTACTGGCTGTCGACGGTTACGCTGGTGGACGTTGACCAGGTGGAGCGCGGCTGTGCGTCGATCCAGTACGAATACTCGATGGCATCCGTCCCGTCGTCGTCGGGGGACGACAGGGATAGCTGCAGCTTCGGGAAGAGGGCCCGGTCAGCGCCCTGGAGCGTCATGGCTTCCGGGTGCACTTCCTTGCCCGTGATCTCAGCCTTCGTCTCGGCGGGCTTGCGGGCGCCCGCGGTGGTCGTCGTCAGGTCAGCGAAGATCGCCAGGAAGTCGTCGGTCCCCTGCGTGATCTTGCGGATGCCGGTGTCCGGGATGGTGAGGCCGATGCCGTAGCTGGAAAGGGCGCTGGAGATGTTGATGGCGCTGAAGCCGTTGCCCAGGAACTGGCCGACGATCCCGCTGAGCAGGGACGAGAGGGCGGAGCCGAGCTGGGTGGGGTCCTCCCAGATCAGGTCGTTGTTGGTGATCGTCCCGTTGACCGCCGTGAGATCGCCGATGACCGGCAGAATGCCTCCGGTCGGGTTGGTGGACGTCACCCCGGTCTCGAGGTTGACGGGGACTGTCAGGTCGGCGGTGTACGTGAAGGCACGGACGTAGCGGTCCGTGCTCCACACGTAGAAATCGATCGCGAACTGGGGCAGTGCGATTGACAGGAGGGGATCGGTCTTGATGTTCGTCCCGTCCCCGATGGTGATCACCGGCGGCTTCTGCGGCCGGGTGGTGATGGCCATCGCCGCGGGCGCCGAGGACTTGCCCGGTTCGAACGTGAGATCCTTGATGGACGGGATGATCGCGCTGACGTAGCCCGTGTTGAGGGCCTGGAAGTCGTCGGTGGAGACTCCGAGACAGAGGGCACCGCTGTTGTAGGCGCTGGTCCCGGCGTAGTTGAGGAAACGACCTGCGATGGCCAGGCCCAGGTCCGGGCCCGGGACGACCGTCCCGCCACCGTCACCGGCCGTTCCGCCACCATCCGTCGTGCCGGACCCGCCTTCCGTTCCACCGCCATCGGCGACTCCTCCGTCTCCGCCGGACGTGATGGTCGTCGGCCAGGGCGTCACGTCGTCGACCAGGAGCTGGGCCGGGATGGGAATGCCCGTGGGGAGCGGGTTGGGAGCGGTCGGAACGCAGTTGCTGGTCGGGTTGGGCAGCATCCCTCCCAGCATCCCGAGCGTCAGCCCATTGGGGGTGTGACCGGAGTACGGGGGGCTGGGATCGGTGGCGCAGCCGCCGTCGGGCGTCCACTCCTGGTTGGCCTGGCAGTTGGGCGAAGTGTTCGCGTTGCCGGCGGCGGCCAGTACGAGGTCGACGCCCTGCGAGAGCCCTCCGTACTTCGCCAGGAGGCTCCCCAGATCCAGGTGCCCGTCGAGACCTAGCAGCGTCGGCACGCACGTGCTCGGGCTGGAGGTGAAGACGCAGACACCGCCGTCGTTGGCCTGAGTGCCGTCGGGGCAGGGGGGAGTCACTGTGGTGCTGGCCTTGGTGCACAGCTGGGACTGGAGTTCGTTCTTGAGGGTGCTCTGGAGCGGGCTGGTGATGGCGCTGACGAGGGTGCTCTTGAGCAGGTCGGCGATGTCGGCGCAGAGGCTTCCGCAGATCTGGACGACGCTGGTGTCGATGTTCGCGCTGACCGTCGCGTTGGCGGTGTCGATCATCGAGTATCCATCGCGCGGCGGCGTCGTCTCGTTGACGATGGGGAGGGACGCCGACACCGGGATCTGCGCGTAGTCCACGCTTGGCGTCGAGCCGCTGCAACCGCCCGAGCCAATGCCCACGTTGATGGTGCACAGGTTGATACCCAGGACCTCCACCCCCACAGGGATGTTGGCCACCTTGACGGGCACCGTTCCCGAGATGGCCACCGAGTCCGGCGTCACCGCGTCGATGTGGAGCTGCGAGCCGCCGACGTTGATGTCTGCGACGCAATCTCCCGAGCTCGCGTTCTGGCAGATGTTCGCCGTGGCGACCGTCAGGTTGTCGGAGCTGGAGGGAATGTTGAACGTGATGACCCCCCCCGTGCTGCCGAGCGCCTTGCCGGCCACCGTACCCAGGTTGGCGCCCAGGAAGTCGAGCCCGGGCCGCGTGACGCGGACGGAGGCGGAGTTGGGGATGACAGACGCCTGCGGGAAGCCATCCGGCAGGGGAGTCATCCCGCAGCCAGAGCACCCGCTGCACCCGCCCGCGCCGCTGCACGACGCGAGGACGATGACGAGCAAGACGAAGTAGGCAGGACGGAACCCCGGACGGATCCAACGAAGCATGCGGTCCTCCAAAAAGACGAGCGCCTGCCCATACCCGCGTCCGGGCGACGCTTCCCAATCCACACCCGCGGTCTACCGCCCGGTAGGTGCAGCCCTCCAGCAAACTCTTGGAACACTACCCGAAACGCGGCGACTCGTGTGGAGCAGGCGCGATGCGGGGCGTCACGGAGACGCACGGGAGGTGAAATGGGTGTGTGTCTGTCAGCCCGGCCCGCCGCCATCGGACGGTGTGGTCCCACCATCCCCAGGGGATGTCCCCCCGTCGCCGCCCGCCAGCGAACCATTGCACGCAGCCACGTTGCTGCCGGGAGTGATGAGCGCGGCGCTCGCGGCGAAGGTCGCAGCGAGCCAGTAACTGTCTGCACAGCCTCCGGGCGAGTCTGTCGTCGAGCAGAAGTCGCCCTGCGCGAGGATGTTGCCGTTGGCGTCCTTCGCGCAGTTCGCCCCGCCGTTCGAGGTGGACGTACCACCCGTCAGGAGCACGCAGAGAGACTTGCCGAGCGTCTCCACATTGACGTTGTCGGCCTCCTTCAGCGTGATGAAGCCACCCAGAGCGCCATCGGTGTGCCACCGCTGGCACGAGGACGGGTCCTGATCCGCGCAGATGCCCGCCGAGGTCGGAGACGTCACGCCGTCGGGGTTGAACGAGCCGATGCAGTTGCCATCCGTCGAGAGGACGACCCCGAGGATCTTGGCCTGGGTGAGGGGCAGGACGACGACGTTGTTCGGATCGCCGTTCACGTAGATGGGGACGTAGAGCTTGGGGATGACGGCGGACGCCCAGGACCCGTCGGCCTGTTTGGTCATCTGCGTGGTGATGGGGGCGACGGGGAGACCCCCGATGTTCTCGTTGACGAAGCAGTACCCGATGTTGATGGGGTCGTCGGTGGGAGGTGCTCCGCCGGTGACCAGCTGCCCGGTAGTCGGGTTGAAGCTGATGAGCCAGCTGAAGCTGCCGTCCCCCGGCTCGCCACAGATGTTGTCGAGGTTGACACCCTCGTCGATGACTCCCGACTGGATGAAGTGCTCCGCCAGCGCGGGGGGCGCCGTGACGTTGAGCTTACGGAGGCGAAGGTCATCGGTCGCCTTGCCCGTGTTGTCGGCGAGGGCGAGGCAGGGGGAGGTTGCGCTGCACGGTGCAGTGGGACATGGCGGGTTGGGAGCCGTGCAGCTCTCGTTCGTGTCGTCGCAGTTGGGCGGCGGGTAGGCACCTGCCTCCGTCGCGCAGCTCGGGCCACCGTCGCCCGAGTTGGCGCCCGGGGGCGCGGGGGGCGTGGAGCTGCTGGAGCAAGCACCGAACACCGCGGGCGCTGCACCTGCCAGCACGAAAGCGCACACCGACGCGCCTGCTACCGTCCATGTCCCGATCTTCATCGCCAAGCCTCCGGGAGGACTCCGTGAGCCTCCGTGACGGCCGACCACGTTACCAGCTCTGCGGCGAACCAGGCAGCACGAGATCGCCCCCGTAGTCGACCAGCCGCGCGAAGGCCGCGATGCGCGTCGCCAGGTCGGGGCGCCGCATCGACAGCAGGCGTGACGGGCCGATGCCCTCGACGCAGAAGCTCCCCATCGACGCCGCGAAGAACAGCGCCTTTCGCATCGACGAGGGCGAAGACTCCCCCCGCGCGGCGAGGTACCCGAGCATCCCGCCCGCGAAGGAGTCACCGGCACCCGTGGGATCGAGCACGTCCTCCAGCGGGTAGGCCGGGACGAAGAACGTTCCCGCGTCGTCGAAGAGAAGCGCGCCGAACTCGCCGCGCTTGACCACCAGCGCCTTGGGGCCACGCTTCCGGATGTCGTGCGCGGCGCGCACGAGGTTGTGGATGCCCGAGAGCTGTCTCACCTCCTCGTCGTTGATGACGAGCAGGTCGATGCGGCGGAGCATCTCGGCCAGGGCGTCGGGCTCCCGCTCGATCCAGAAGTTCATGGTGTCGGCCGCGACCAGCTTGGGGCGATGGGCCTGCTGGACGACGTCGACCTGGAGCCTGGGGTGGATGTTGCCCAGCAGGACGAATGCGCTGTCCTCGTAGGCGGGGGGGATCTTGGGCGAAAAGTCGGCGAAGACGTTCAGCTGCGTGTCGATGCTGGTGCGGCTCGCCAGGTCGTCGGAGTAGCGGCCGTGCCAGCGGAACGTGCGGCCTGCTGCCCGCTCCACGCCGGCCGTGTCGACCCCGCGCGAGCGAAGCTCGACCAGGTGCTCCTCGGGGAAGTCCTGCCCCACGATGCCGACCACGCGCACGGCGCCAGGCGCGAGGAGCGACGCCGCCAGCGAGGAGTACGTCGCCGCGCCACCGAGGACGTCCCGGTGCTGTCCGGTGGGCATGTCGAGGTCGTCGAACGCAATGGAGCCGATGATGAGGAGGGGATTCGCGGAGGTGGACAAGATGAGAGCCTCTCTGGGTCTTCCGAAGGTCGACTAGCGGACGTACCTGCCGACGAGCCAGTCGAGCCTGGCGAGCGCCGAAGGGGGAATGGCGTCGCGTGCGGTCATGACGGCGCCGGCGACGGCGCGGGTTGCCTTGCTGGTGGCGGGATCGGGTAGGGCGCGCGCCAGCTCGGCCACGGTGTGGCGTGCCAGCACCACGTTCTTCCTCATCACCGCCAGGACGGCTTCCACGCTCACGTCCTCCTCGCTCTCGTGCCAGCAGTCGTAGTCGGTCGCCAGGGCCAGCAGCGCGTAGGGCAGCTCGGCCTCGCGGGCGAGCTTGGCCTCGGGCAGGGCGGTCATCCCGATCACCGACACCCCCCAGGACCGGTAGAGCAGGCTCTCGGCGCGCGTCGAGAACTGCGGGCCCTCGATGCAGACGTAGGTGCCTCCGCGGTGGACGCGCGCCCCGGCGCGCTCCGCAGCCCCTGCCAGGGCGCTGGACGTCGCGGCACAGACCGGGTCGGCGAAGCCGACGTGACCGACCACGCCGTCCTCGAAGAAGGTGGACACCCGGCGCTTGGTGAGGTCGATGAGCTGGTCCGCCACCACGAAATGGCCCGGTGCGATGTCGTCCTTCATGGAGCCGACGGCGCTGATGCTCACCAGGTGCGTCGCCCCGAGCTTCTTCATGGCGCACACGTTGGCGCGGAACGGGATCTCGTGCGGCGCCACCCGGTGGCCCCGGCCGTGCCGCGGGAGGAATAGGAGCGTCGTGTCTCCCAGGCGCCCGCGCACGACCACGTCGCTCGGCGGTCCGTAGGGCGTCTCCACCCGCACCTCGTCGACGCCGGTCAGGCCCTCGATCTCGTAGAGGCCGCTCCCACCGATCACGCCAAGCACGTCTACCCTGTGGCCGCTGTCGCTCATGGTCGATCCGTCCTTACGACATGCGGCCCGCACGCAAAAGGCCCTCCGCCAGCCGTGCCCTGCGCTGCCGCCGCGCGCGTTCCGCCACGGTGATGGACCGCAGCTCGTCGAACGCGCGCTGCACGTCGTCGTTCACGATGACGTAGTCGAAGAAGGCGTAGTGCTCGATCTCGCGCTCGGCCACGGCGTAGCGGCGGCGCAGCGTCTCTTCGGTCTCGCTGGCGCGCCCGCGGAGGCGCCGCTCCAGCTCGTGCATCGAGGGGGGCAGGATGAAGACGCTCACCACGTCGTCGACCTTGCTACGGATCTGCCGGGCGCCCTGGTAGTCGATGTCGAAGATCATCCCGGCGCAGCCGACGATCTCCCGCGCGCGATCGATCTCCGCGGTGGAGGTGCCGTAGAGGTTGCCGTGCACCTCGGCCCACTCCAGGAAGGCTCCCTCGTTCACCAGCTCGACGAAGCGCGCGCGGTCCACGAAGTGATAGTCGCGACCGTCCACCTCGTTGTTCCGGGGACCCCGGGTCGTGTGCGAGACGCTGAACCGCAGCTCGGGACAGCGCTCGAGCAGCATGCGGGTGAGCGTCGTCTTGCCCGCACCGCTGGGCGACGAGAGGATGATGAGAAGGAAGTCGTCGTGGGGGGTCATTCGACGTTCTGCACCTGCTCGCGCATCCGCTCGATGTCCGCCTTCACTTCGACGATGGCGTGGGCGATCTGCGCGTCCGGGCTCTTGGCGCCCACGGTGTTGGCCTCGCGTGCCATCTCTTGCAACAGAAAGTCGAGGCGCCTGCCGACGGCCTCCCCGCTGTCGAGGAGCACGGCGAACTGGACGCAGTGGCTCTCCAGGCGGGTCAGCTCCTCGCAGATGTCGCTGCGCTCGGCGAACATGGCGATCTCCTGCTCGAGGCGGGCGCTGTCGGCGTCGATCTCGGCGGCGACACGCAGGCGGTCCGCTCGCTCGCGCAGGCGCTTGCGGTGCGCGTCGATCACCTCGGGGGCGCGGCGCTCCACGTCCCGGGCCAGCCGGCGTACGCTTTCCAGTCGCTTCAGCAGGTCTTCCCGCAGGGCGATGCCTTCCTGGGCGCGCATGGCGTCGAGGGACTTCACCGAGGCCGCGAAGGCGACCTGGGTTGCCTCGCGGAGCCGGTCGAGCTCCCGGTCGACGGAGGAAACGAAGAGATCCGGGATGGCCCCCAGCAGGGAAAGGGGCACGTCGCTCCCCGGAGCCAGCTCGTCGCGCAGCTCCGTCAGCGCGCGGAAGGCGGCGCGCGCGCGCTCGCGGTCGAGCACGGGCGTGCCCAGCGCCACGCCGTCCACCCTCACGGCGACCTCGTAGCGGCCACGGGTGAGCTTCTCGCGCGCGACGTGCTCGACGAACGCGGCGAGATCTCCGAGCTCGCGCGGGACGCGCACCCTCACGTCGAGGAACCGGTGGTTCACTCCGCGAACCTCGACGGAGAGCTTGCCCCCGCCGAGAGGTGCTTCGCCGAGACCGAACCCGGTCATGCTGCGCATGCGATCACCGAAAGCTACGACGAATTGGCGCCCGGCTGAAGGTCGTTCGTCACAGAGGAGGAAGGGGGTCCACAGGGCAACTCTCCTTAGAGGCCCTTCCTCCGCTTCACCTGCTCGAGCACGCGGTTGTACTCGATCTCCCACTCCCGCGTTCCCTCGCGCACGTGGCGTAGCTGGGCCCGGACCTCGGCGTCGATAGCCGAGTCCACCGCCATGTGCTTCTTGAAGATCGGCGCCATTTTCCGGCGCAGCTCGACGTCCTCGACGAACACCTCGTCCACGTTGTTGGAGTGCATCAGCATCTCGACCACCTGGTCCAGCAGGTAGTCCAGCGTGTCGTCGCCCACCTTGATGCCCTTCTCGTCGGCGACCAGGGCCCGCACCCGCGAGTACTCCGACTGGGGCTTGCCCGTGCGCTCCAGCACGTCCTTGGCGCGGTCGTTCACCTCGCGCTCGTCGGCCAGGTACTGGTTGAGGACGGAGGCGACGTCGGCCTCTACCTCCTTGGGGCTCTCGGCCTCGATGTCCTTCGAGGTGAGCAAGGCCCGCACGACCTCGGTGGCGATGACAGGCGTCTTTCCGCTGTAGAGGCGCATGGGAAGGCCCCTTTCTACACTGCTACTTCTTCTTGCGCACGTCTGTCGACGCCGGGATCTTCGCCTGCGATTCGCCCGTGCCCCCCAGCTGCAGGCGGCGCATGACCGCCTTCTTCTGCCGGTCCTTGTACTTGGCGTGGGACGCCTCGCCGAGCTCGTTGTGGGCCTCGGTGTCCCGGTCGACGATCTGAAACTCGCAAATGACGAAGATCACGTTCCCGAGGTGCGCCGCCGTCGCCGGCGCCCGGTCGAGGATGCGGCGGGGCAGGCGCACCGGCATGTCCACTACCAGGTGGATGATGCGGTACTCCTCGGCCGAGAACTGGTTGTCGTTGGGGGTGTAGTCCTCCGTCGCGCCGTGGGTCTGGAGCTTTGCCAGCATCGACTTCAGCGGCGTGTGCTCGAGGTACGAGCGGAACGAGAAGATCGAGTTGATGCTCTGTCCTGGCACCACGTAGTTGAACGGAAAGAGCCGCCTCGTCAGGTACTGCAGGATGGGGAAGATGTCGTCACGGGTCCGCGTCACGACGCGGAACCGGAGCTTGTCGAAGATCTGCGCGGCGATGGTCTCCTGCTTGGAGAGGAGCTTGGTGATGAGCGAGTCCTTGTTCTTGCGCCCGCCGACGAACTCGATGATCGGGAAGTTGCCGGCCAGCATCCCCCCGATCACGCGGTAGACCTTCTCCTCGACGATCTGGAACACCTCCTGGTCGGACATGGGCAGGAGGAAGAGGAGCTCCCGGCCTTCCAGGTGGTGGATGATGTGCATGCACTTGAGGATCGTGCATGCGCACATCGCTCGGTGTCCCGAGCCCGAGGCGAGCATCAGCAGGTCGGGCACCGTCGCGCGCTCGACCGGGCGCGGGATGGGGTAGTCGAACTGCCGGCGGAGGTAGGCGATGGCCTCGCTCTTCACGTGCTCCATGCGCGTGCGGTCGGCCGGGTCGTCGGGGTGCAGCTCCTGGGCCCCGAGGAAGTCGGTGACGTCGCTGGCCGAGAAGTCCAGCTTGCGCCAGTCGATGATGGAGTCGCCGCGCAGGATGAGGCGGATCGACTCCAGGTCGGCCAGCGTGAATTCTTCGAGCGGCTTGAGGCGCTCGGCGCCGTCGCGGTTCACGTCGTTCATGGGCCCGAGGTGGGGAGCAACGCCCGACGTTAGCGCATGGGCCCGACCTTGTCGGGGCCTCCATGGCTTCGACCCAGCGGGTCAGTGGTCGGTCGTGTCCGTCGAGTCCGCGAGAATGGCTGTGCTGGCACGCGTCTGCCGGCCCAGGGTGAGGGTGCCGACGAAGATGCACAGCGTGACCGCCAGGACGGCGAACTGGCCCATGAAGGCACCCGAGCAGCCGGCGACGGCGATGGGGGCGATTGCCACGAGGTACCAGGGGGTCAGCTTCATTCGGGAGGTCTCCGGGTGCGGAACGACGTCTACACTGAGGCAAGGAAGTGCTACCTACATGTAAGCGAAGTTACGACATCCAGCGGCCGGGAGCCAAACTTCTACAGACGAGCCACTGGTGAGCGCAACCCCAAATCCACCTCCCTCCCTTCGCACGACGCATTCCAAGTGGTCGCATGTAGGGGCTCGAAAGGGCTGATGAAAGGGAATTCCTCGGGCGACGTGATTTGCAGGGTGCCTCTCGTACATGCACATCCCGCGGGGGTCTGGACACAAGCGCCGTGTCCCCACGCACCCACTCTCCGCACACCCGTCCAGCAGCCCGTGACCAGGAACGTTCGCGAATCATTGCGACGCTCACCCTCGACCGTCTATCGTCGACCTGTGGCCGCCACGAACGGGTTGCGGCGCGTGGGATGGGCTGGCCTGCTGCCTCTCCTGGCGCTGCTGACGGGCTGCACCTCGGTCGATCCCGGACCGGATTTTGTCGTTCCGGAGACGGTGTTCGACGCGAACTATTTCTATTGCCACGTCGAGCCGGGGCTCATCTTCGCGTACAGCTGCGGATCAGGGGATCCGACCAAGGGCGATCCGTCCAATGGCTGTCACTTCAACCCGTCGGCGGTCAGCGGGATGGCCCTCCTCAATCACCCCGCTATCGACTGTGGGGGGGGAGATGTCCCGCTAGATCCCACCCAGGTGGCGACTGGAAGCCCTGCCCAGAGCAACCTGAGCTCGGTCTCGCTCGAAATGAGCACGGACTACACGACATCCGCTCTTTTCACGCGCCCAAGCGACGGGTCCGGCTGTCCTCCTCCGGCCCATCCACGCTGTGTCTTCAGCCAGACGGGGAATCCAGACGTGGCCCAGCTCCTTTCGACGTGGGCGACGAAGTGAGCATGACGCTCGCAGGCAAGCTTCGCGTCGTTCTGGTCGCTGCCGCGGCACTCCTGCCCGCCGCTCTGGTACCTGGCGCTGCGCTCGCAGCGGACGCGGTCGCTCCCGAGGCCTTCGCGCGCGTGGTGGTCGACTCGGCCGATCTGCGTACGGGGCCCGGGGTCAGCTACCGCGTGCTTTACAGCGCCCACCGGGGCGAGACGTTCGCGCTCGATGGCCGTCCGGGCACCGGCTTCTGGCTCAAGGTGCTGCTGCCCGACGGGCGCGCCGCCTACGCACTGGGCGACGAGGTGCAGCCCTTCGCCGTGAACCCCAACGACCAGGGGGCGCCTTCCCGTCCCGGCCTCTTCGCGCCCCCGCCGCTCGAGGGCTCACGCATCGGCCTGGCGCTGGTGGGGGGCCTGCTGAGCATTCCGGAGGTGGGGGCTCCCATCCAGCACTATGGATACCTGGAGGTGCGGCCCTCCCTCGTGCTGCACAAGACCGTCAGCCTCGAGGGGTTCGTGGGCGACGGGCTCACCAGCGACGGCACGCAGCTGCTCTACGGCGGCGGGCTGTCCGTCTACCTGGCGCCGGACTGGCCGGTGTGCCCGTTCCTGGGGCTCTGGGCGGGAGGGCTCAGCGTCCGGCCCAACGAGACGTCGTTCGTCCTCCAGCGGCAGGACCTCTACCTCGCACGCGCGGGCGGGGGCATTCTCCTCGCGCTGCGCAACCGCATCCTCGTGCGCATCGAGGCGACGAACCTGTCGCTCTTCACCGCCGAGACCTACAAGAATGCGCAGACGTACTCCGGCGGCCTCGGCGTGTATTTCTAGGCAGGGAGAAGAGCGATGAACGGCAAGGCGGCGAGAGGGGAGGCTTCGGGAGGTCGGGCGCCGGGCGTCCGCCGTCACGTCTTTCTCGCCGCCCTCGGCGTCGCCGCGCTCACCACGCTCACCGGCTGCGCGACGGTCGCGCCGCAGCAGCGCGCCATCCTCGCGGACCCCACCATGCAGTTCGACTCCGAGGCGAAGCACGACGCGGCGCTCCACCATGCCCTCGAGAACCGCGAAGGGTCGATGGGCGGGACGGGCGTGTCCGGCGGAGGGTGCGGGTGCAACTAGCTCCTCGCTTCGTAGCGAGAAGTACCTTCTTCGTCGCGGCGGCCCTCGCCGTCGCCGGGCCGGCGCACGCGCAGGTCGCCGAGCTCGACACCTCGCACACCGTCTTCTACGAGGCGCCGACCAAGACGCACATGTTCGTCTACTCGCCCTCGGCCGACGTGCAGGCGTCGCCCTGGGCCTGGCTCGACGTGCGCGGCGGCTGGGAGGCCGACGTCGTCTCCGGCGCCAGCGTCGCCACCAAGGCCGGCCCCGCCTACGCCTCCAACCACCCCGACGTCATCACGACGGCCAGCGTGCACGACCTGCGCAACCTCGGCCGCGGGGAGCTCGCGCTGAAGGGGGACATCACCTCCCTCACCGCCGGCTACGCCTACGGCACCGAGCACGACTACCGGTCGAACTCGGTGCACGTGAACGCGCGCACCGACGCCTACCAGCACAACACCCAGTTCCAGCTCTCCTACGCCCGCAACTTCGACCAGGTGTGCGACCGCGTGCAGAGCGCGAACGCCATCCTGCCGTCGCAGTACACCGCGCTCGAGGACTCGGTCGGGTGCTTCACCTCGGCCGCCGGCCGCACGACGCACGACATCAACATCGACACCTACGAGGCCAGCTGGGGTCAGGCCTGGACGCCCGTGTTCGAGACGCAGCTCACCTACACGGCGGAGCTGGTCGACGGCTTCCAGAGCGATCCCTATCGCAGCGTCATCCTGGGAGAGGGCGTGAAGGCGCAGGAGCACGTCCCCAACGAGCGCGCGCGCGAGGCCGTGACCGGGCGCATGGCCTACTACCTCCGCGCTCTGCGGGCGGCGATCCGCCTGTCGGTGCGCGGCTACCACGACACCTGGGCCATCGACTCCGGCACCGCCGAGCTCGAGCTCGAGAAGTCCCTCGGCGAGTCCGTCCGCGTGATGCTCCGCGGGCGCTTCTACAAGCAGTCCGGCGCGGTCTTCTGGAGCGACGACTACACCGGCGGCGTCCCCCCGCTCGGACCCCGCGGGCAGTACTGGACCGGCGATCGCGAGCTGTCTCCCTTCTGGAGCTGGCTGGGCGGCCTGCGCCTGGTGTGGAGCGTGGTCCCCCCTGCCCAGCGACGCCTGCTCGGCTTTCTCGAGAGCTTCAAGCTCGCCGGATCGGGCAACATCGAGGGCTTCTCCTACGACCAGTACACCCTCGGCGGCGTGCCCGTGTCGAACGCCATCGCCTACGTGGCGACGGTCAGCCTGGCGCTGGGATTCTAGAGCGCGGCCTACCGGCGCTCGTACTGCTGCTTGCCGAACAGCGCCTCGCGCGCCTTCTCGTCCATCGGGGCGTCGCTCCGGGGAGGGACGGCGAGGCCGCGCTGCACCGCGGGGCGCGCCTTGAGCTCCCCGATCCAGCGGGCGACGTGCGGGTACCCGGCGATGTCGATACCCTGGTTGGCCGACAGGAGCAGCCACGGCAGGTTGATGATGTCGGCCATCGTGTACTCGGCGCCTGCCAGGTATCTCGACTGCGAGAGCCGCCGGTCGACCACGCCGTAGAGGCGCTTGCCCTCGTTCGTGTAGCGGTCGATGGCGTATTGAAGTTTCTCCGGCGCGTAGTTCCGGAAGTGGTGCGCCTGCCCGAGCATCGGCCCGGTGTTGCCCACCTGGAAGAACATCCACTGGAGCGCCTGGTAACGGACTGGCCCCGAGGCGGGCAGGAGCTTGCCCGTCTTCTCGGCCAGGTACACGAGGATGGCGCCGGACTCGAAGATCGAGAGCTCCCCGTCGACGATCGCAGGGATGCGGTTGTTGGGGCTGATCTTCAGGAACTCCGGCTTGAACTGCTCGCCCTGGCGCAGGTCGACCGGCTTGACCTCGTACGGCAGTCCCAGCTCCTCGAGCGCGATGGAGACCTTGAACCCGTTGGGCGTCGGCGCGGTGTAGAGCTCGATCACGATCCGTCCTCCTCGGTGTCCTTCTCGCGCAGGCCGTGCTTCTTGGCCATGTCGTGCAGGTGCTTGCGGTCCATCTTCGCCTCGCGCGCGGCGGCGCTCACGTTGCCGGCGTGCCGCGCCAGCAGCCAGCGCACGTACCTCTTCTCGAACTCGGTATCGTACTTGGCGCGCGTCTCCCGGTAGCTCTTGCCCGGCTCGAAGTGGAACACGTCCCCCGCGCCGGTGCCCTGCATGGGCAACGATACGATGCTGAGAGACGTCTCCCCCGTTGCGCGGGCCATGTAGATCGCCCGGTCGAGCACGTTCCGCAGCTCGCGGATGTTGCCCGGCCAGTCGTGCGCGACCAGGCCCTGCATGGTCTCGTCGCTCACCTCGAGCCCCCCGCCGCTGGCCTTGAGGATGTGCTCCACCAGCATGGGGATGTCGTCGCGCCGCGCCCGCAGGGAAGGGACCGTGATGGGCACCACCGCCAGGCGGAAGTAGAGGTCCTCCCGGAACTTGCCGGCCTGGACCTCGCGCAGCAGGTTGCGCTTGGTGGCGGCGATGACGCGCACGTCGGTCTTCAGCGTCTTGTTGCCGCCGACCCGCCGGAACTCCCGGGTCTCGAGCACGCGCAGGAGCTTGGGCTGCACGTCCAGCGGCAGCTCCCCGATCTCGTCGAGGAAGACCGTGCCGCCCTCGGCCATCTCGAAGGCCCCCTGCCGCGCCGCGACCGCCCCCGTGAACGCGCCGCGCTCGTGCCCGAAGAGCTCGGACTCGAGCAGCGAGTAGCTCACAGCCCCGCAGTCGACCACCACGAACGGCCCCTGCGCCCGTGCGCTCTCGGTCCACAGGGCGCGCGCCAGCACGTCCTTCCCCGTGCCCGTCTCGCCCTCCAGCAGCACCGTCGCGTCCGTCTTGGCGATGCGCTCGAGCACCCCGAAGATGGTGCGCATGGACAGGCTCTGCCCGATGGCGGCGCCGAACCACTTCTTGTCGCTGGGCAGCACCTCCACGTTGCGCACGGCGGGGCGCAGCGCGATCTCGACCTCGCCCACCTTGAGTACGGTGCCGGGCTGGACGATGGCCTCCGAGACGCGCGCCCCGCCGACCTTGGTCCCGTTGGTCGAGCCCAGGTCGCGCACGCGGATGCCCGCGTCGGTGCGCGTCAGCTCGCAGTGCTGGCGCGACACCGTGTCGTCCGAGAGGACCAGGTCATTGTCCGGCGCCTTGCCGATGCGGAGCTTCTCACCCAGGGACCTGGTCGTGCCCTTGGCGTGGCCGGACAGGACCATCACCTGGATGCCCACGCTCGAGGCGGACGGCCCCACCGCGCGCGTCTCGGCCTCGACGTGCTCGTCGTCGCCGCCCTCCGGTGTCTCGTCGTGCTCGCTCATCGGGAGATCACCTCGCCCAGGTCGATCTGCGTGGCGCCCCCGCCCAGCGTGACGTGCTTGCGCACGATGACCGTGTCCGCGGCCGGCCCGGCGTCCGGCGGGTCCTGCTTCTGCTTCTGCGCGACGATCTCGATCTCCACGGTGTAGTCCCCGTCGGCCATCCTCGGCTCGTGCGTCACCACGCGCGGAGCCGTCCCTGGTGCGTACCGGAAGCTCGCCGTGCGCGTCCAGTCTCCGTCCGCCGCGATACCCGGCGCCCAGCGCACGTCCAGCTCTTGCACGCGGGGCGCGACGTCCCCCAGGACGTAGTGGACCGTCTGGTCCCGGGGCCAGAGGCGGCCGAAATACAGCGCGACCAGCAGGACCGCCGAGAACACGAGGAGCCGCACCATGCGCCTTCGCCTCTTCGGTTCCATGGGAGCGCCACCGCCGTCGTGCCCGCCTCAGCGCCCCCGGAGCTGCCGGACGCGGGCGACCAGGCCCTGGATCACGGGATCGGGCAAGTTGAAGGGCGGCATCTTGTTCTTGCCCTTCTTGATGAGGGCGGCCATCTCCACGTCGCTCAGCGACGCCTGGAGGTCGTCGCGCGTGAGGTCGGGCGCCTGGACAATGGCCCCCATCTGTCCGTCGCCCTTGCCCATCGGCCCGTGACAGGAGGTGCACTGGGTGCGCCACGCCAGCTCCACCAGCTGCGGGACGTCGCTGCCGCTCGGCTGCCGGGCCCCCTGGGCGCCCTGGGGTCCGGACTTGTCGTCGTCGCTGGAGTGGTGGTCGCCCGGGGTCCACTCCTTCAGCGTGTCCGCGGCAGGGGGGCCCTCGCAGGCCGCGGCGGCTAGACACAGTGCAGCAAGCGGGAGTGCGTACGGACGTCCTCGAAGCACGGGCTGGGAACCTAGCATCTTGCCAGCGGCTTGGGCTGACACTAGCTTTCCTGACAGGCGCAGACCGGCTCCCGTGGAGGCACCCGCCCCGCGAGGCACAACCGGCTGCGACCCGAGGAAGACATGTACGGAAGCCCCAGCCACGGCACGGCCGCGGTCAAGAAGGTCACTGCTCCCGAGGTTCGCGCGCGCAAGGGCACTGGCCCGGCGCTGGCGATGGTCACGGCGTACGACTTCACCATGGCCCGCCTCGTGGACGAGGCCGGCGTGGACCTCATCCTCGTGGGCGACTCCCTGGGCATGGTCTTCCAGGGGATGGCCAACACCCTCCCGGTCACCCTCGACGAGATCGCCTACCACGGCCGGGCCGTCGCGCGGGCCGCCGCCCGGGCGCACGTGGTCGGCGACCTGCCCTTCATGAGCTACCAGGTCTCCTCGACCCAGGCCGTCGAGAGCGCCGGCAAGCTCGTGAAGGACGGCGGCGTGGAGAGCGTGAAGCTCGAGGGCGGCGAGGACTTCGCCGAGCACGTGTGGCGCATCGTCCGGGCCGGCGTGCCGGTCATGGGACACGTGGGGCTCATGCCGCAGAGCGTCCATGCGCTCGGGGGCTTCAAGGTGCAGGGCCGGGGAGAGGACGCGGAGGCCCGGGTGCTGGCCGACGCGAAGGCCATCGAGGAGGCCGGCGCCTACGCGCTGGTGCTGGAGGCCATCCCGCCGGACGTCGCGGCGAGGGTCACCGCCTCGGTGAGCATCCCCACCATCGGCATCGGCGCGGGGCCGCGGTGCGACGGCCAGGTCCTCGTGTGCACGGATCTGCTCGGGATGAGCCGCGGTCACTCGCCCAGGTTCGCCAAGGCGTACGCCCAGCTCGGCGACGCCATCGTCGCGGCCACGCGGCGGTACGTGGACGAGGTGCAGGCCGGCGCATTCCCGGCCGAGGAGCACTCGTACAAGCCGAACCGCGCCAGCGAGAGCGGGCCGCGGATCAGCGAGCAGAGCGACCGGGAGCCCGCCCGCGTGGTGAGCATCCGGCACTGACGGCACCCGGGCCCGGGGTTCGGCTATCCTCCGCGCGTGAGCAGCGTGCCGGACAGCGAGGGACAGCTCCTCGCGGGCCGCTACCGCGTCGGAGAGCGCATCGGCGAGGGCGGCATGGGCGCGGTGTACCGCGGCCTCGACGAACGGCTGCGCCGGGAGGTCGCCATCAAGCTGCTGCCGCCGGACGCCGTCGGCGACGCGGCGGCCAGGGAGCGCCTGCGCCGCGAGGCCCTGTTCGGCGCGTCCATCCAGCACGCGGGCATCGCCCACGTCTACGACGTGGGGGAGACCGACGACGGCGGCGCCTACCTCGTCATGGAGCTCGTGAAGGGCTCGTCGCTGCGGGCGCTCATCCGGAGCGACGCGTGGGACGACCGCGCGCGCGTCGCGGCCATCGTGGAGACGGCGCGCGCCCTCGGCGCCGCCCACCGCGCCGGCCTCGTCCACCGCGACGTGAAGCCCGACAACGTGATGCTCCGCACCGACGGCCGCGTGGTGCTGCTCGACTTCGGCATCGCCAAGCCCGGCGGCGGCGGGGTCGACGCGCTCACCCTCACCGGACGCGGCGCCTTCGTGGGCACGCCGGCGTACCTCGCGCCCGAGCAGGCCCACGGCCGGTCCGCCGACTCGCGCACCGACCAGTTCGCCCTCGCCGTCACCGCCTACGAGGTCCTCGCGCGCGTCCTGCCGTGGCCCACGTCGTCCGGGCTGCGGATGCTCACCGCCATCCTCAGCGATCCCCCGCCGCCGCTCCAGGTGGCGACCGATACGGCCCTCTCCGAGACCGTCCGGCCCGTCCTCGAGCGCGCCCTGGCCAAGGACCCCGCGGACCGCTTCCCGGACATCGACGCCTTCGCCGACGCGCTCGCGAAGGCGGGCGGCATCACCACCGGCTCGCTCCGCGCGCCGCCCGTCCCGGCGCCCTCGCTCCGCTCTCCCAGCGCGTCGACGCTGACCGAGCTCTCGCGCACCGAGCTGTTGCCCATCACGACGCCCACGGGTCGCGGCGCCCGCCGTCGCCGGCGCTGGGCGCTCGCGGTCGCGGCCGTGTCCGCGACGTCTCTCGCCACAGTCCTCACGTGGCGCGCCCACCGCAACCCGCTGGCCGTGGCCGACCCCGTGCTCGCGTGCGTCGTCTTCGAGGGCAACGACCACGGCGCGCCGGCAGGGTGGCTCGGCGCAGCGGGCGCCTCCCGCTTCTGCGACTACGCCGCCCCCGCGCTCGGCGGCATGCACCGCCACGTGCGCTTCCCCGCCGATCTGCTGGCGCTACCGCACCAGCCGACGCGCGACTTCCCCGAGGACCCGTACGAGGAGCGCGATGCTCGCGCGCGGAGCCTCGCCGAGGCCCGGGGCCGCGGCCTGGCCTACGCCGACGGCGACGTGGACGCGCTCGACGACGGCTTCCGCGTGACGGTGACGCTCCACGCCGCCGACGGGCGGCGCTTCGGCGAGGCCACGGGCAGGGGAGACACGCTGGGCGAGGCGGCGGGAGCGGCGCTCGACGCGCTGGTGAGCCAGGGCGCGGTGCCCCCGCGCGAGGCCCTCGACCCCGAGGTCAACGAGGTCTTCGGGTCGCGCACGGTCCGCGAGGCCATGGTCGACGCGCGCCTCTCGCTCGAGCTCTCCTACCGCGAACGGTCCCCGGCCCTGCAGCGGCTCTGCGCCGCGAACCCGGTGCGGCGCGAGGGCAAGGCGGGCGTCGTGTGGCGGCTCGCCTGCGCCGGCCCGGCCGCGGAGGAGGATCCGCCGGCGCGCGAGGTCCCGCACGAGCCGCCGCCGCTCTCGGACCTGGGCGCGCTGCTGGCGTACCTGGAGGAAGGCCCGGGCCAGCTCTCCGACGCGGAGCTGGCGGCCGTCATCGACGGCCTCGACGCGCTGCTGCCGAAGGTCGTCGATCCGTCCATCCGCGCCGTCGTGAAGGAGATGCAGGCCGACCTGTCGGCGGGACGCCACCAGGACCTCGCGCGCTGGGAGGCCAACGATCTCGCTGCGGCGGCGCTCGATCCGCGCATGGTGGCGACGGCCGGCCAGGGGTTCGACATGAACCAGATCCGCGAGAGCGACGGCCTGGGCCCGCGCACCGCGGTCGCCTGGGCTCCGGACTGGGACCATGCGTGGCGCGGGCGAAGCCTGTCGAGGCGCCGGGAGGACCTCGGCCGCGCCCTCGACTGGGCCGAGCGCTGGTACGTGCTGAACCCGAGCTCGGGCGCCGACGCCTACGGGCTCGCCGCGCTCCGCGCCGGGCGCGGCGAGCTGGTCCTCACCGTGGCCGCGCGCCTGGCCATGAGCAACAGGCCCGGGGACCGCGACGAGTCGGTGCTGCTCGAGAACCTCGCGCTCGCGGCCAGGAACGACATCGCCCGCGCCTACGAGAACCTGCGGGGCACGCTCCCGGCCAGGGACCCGGACGCTGGCACCTTCATCGCGCTCGGCACCATCCGCCACCTGGCGCTCCTGCTCGGCCGCGAGCGCGAGCTCGCCGACTGGGTCGTCGACCACTACGTCGCCGGGGACCGCTACCCGCTCGAGGGCAAGAACGACGGCGGGACCGGCGTCGGCAAGGTCGCGGCGCTGTGCTCGAGCGCGACCCCGGAGAAGGCCCGCCGATGCCTGGCCACGCTGCACGACCGGGCCCGGTCGAGCGTCTTCGGCTCGGTGGAGATGGTCGACGCCGCCGAGCGCTGGGTGGCGGGCGACGTGGAGGGCGCGGGGCAGGCCGCGCGGCGGGCGATGCGCCAGCCCTGGTACGTGAAGCGCAACGGCGAGTTCCTGCTGATGGTCCTCGACGCGGCCCGGCTCTACGACCTGGCCGACGAGATCGACGCGCCCTTCGCCGCCGAGCGGGGCCTGTTCCACGGCGAGGACTGGTTCACCGTCCTGCGCGCGCGCCGCGCCTTCGCCCGGGGCGACCGCGACGCGGGGCGAAAGCTCGCGCGGCGCATCGTCGACGCGTGGAAGCTCGCGGACGTACCCGTCCCCGCCGTGGCGGAGATGGAGCGCGAGCTCGCGAAGCCCTGAGGGCGGCGCGACGCCTTGCCCCGCTGCCCGGGGTGCCGCCGCGGCTTCCGTGCGTCCCTCCTTCGGGTGACGGGACGCGTATCTCTGCGTGGCTCCGCGGCCTCCGCCGCGTGGCACACGGCTTGTAGACAGGAGGGCATGCGCGCCTCCCTCCTTGTCTTCACCGCGGCGGCGGGGCTCACGCTCGCCACCGCCGGCTGCGCCCGGCCCGGCCTCGGGGCGAACCTCATCCTCAACAGCGCCATCGTCGCCTACGACCTGTCGACCGTGACCGGCACCCAGCGCGAGTGGCGGACCGAGGACGGGAGCCCGCCCGTCCTCGAGGAAGAAGTGGACCCCGCGGCGCAGGCCGCGCTCGCCCACGTGCCGCTGGCGGTGCCCCCGGCGCAGCCCATGCCAGCCGTGGTCCAGCCGACCCACTTCGACCTCGGCAGCGCCTACGGCGCGCTCGGGCACGTGGACCTCGAGGCGTGCAAGACCGAGGGGCTGGCGCCGGGCTACGGGCGCGTCCTGCTGGCCTTCGAGCCCGACGGGACGCCGGCCCACGTCGCCGTCCAGATGCCCGCCGGCTCGGCGCCGTCGGCCACCCGCTGCGTCGTCGAGGCCTTCCGCGGCGTGCGCGTGGCCCCCTTCGACGGCGCCCCGGTGAACGTGCGCCGGCAGTTCTACGTGGAGTAGCGGTCAGCCGCCCTTCGGCTTCGCGGGCCTCGGCGGCCGGAGCGCCTGCAGCACGTCCTCCACGCTCATCTTCAGGGCGGCGGCGCGCTCGAGCCCCGCCAGCAGGGCCGGGCGCATCGCGTTCGGCGGCGCCTGCATGGCCTCCGCCGCGGCGCACACGATGGAGTCGGCGAGGTAGCGCGGGGAGACCGTGGAGGTCGGGGAGGGGAGCAGCACGGCGGGCGGCTCGAGGCCGAGGGACGCGAGGGTCTTGCCCGCGAGGGTCGCCAGCTCCGCGGCGAGAGCCGGATCCTGCGGGTGACACGCGCGCGCGAGGCGCTCGTACGACACCGGCGCGAGGTGGCCGCCCCGCTTGTAGTAGCGGATGACCGTGCGCGCCGAGCACCCGATGAGGTCCGCGAGCTCCTTCTGGTTCAGCCGGAGCGTCCCCTGGACACGGGAGAGGAGAGCGCCGAGGGCCACGCCCTCCTTGTCACATGGCTGGCGGTGGATGTCCACGAAAACGGCCACGGAGGTGACAGGCACGGACAGCCAGATGACAGGCACGCCCTGGAAGTCAGCTGTGCTGTCGTCGCTGTCACCGGACATGCCCGGCCATCGGACAGGCACGGCGAGCCAGAGGACAGCCACCCCGAGCCCGCTGACAGCCACGACGTGCCAGGTGACTTCCACCGCGTGCCCTGTGACATCCCGGGGGAGGCGCCGCGGCCTCGGCCTTTTCCACCGCCGCCCATGCGTCGTATGGTCGCGCATCATGACGAGGACCCTCATCCAGGGCGGGACCGTGGTCACCGCCGTCGACACCTACGCGGCCGACGTCGCCATCATCGACGGGAAGATCGCCGCCCTGTTCGCCCCGCACGCCGCGCCCGCCGGGGCCTGGGACACCACCATCGACGCGCGCGGCAAGTACGTGCTCCCCGGCGGCATCGACGCGCACACGCACCTCGACATGCCCTTCGGAGGCACGTCCTCGAGCGACGACTTCGAGAGCGGCACGCTCGCCGCGGCGCACGGGGGCACCACGTGCATCGTCGACTTCGCCATCCAGAACAAGGGCGACGCGCTCCGCAAGGGCCTCGACACCTGGCACGCCAAGGCCGAGGGCAAGGCCGCCGTCGACTACGCGTTCCACATGATCCTGACCGACGTGAACGACGGCACGGTCGCCGAGATGCAGAGGTGCGTCGACGAGGGCGTCACCAGCTTCAAGATGTTCATGGCCTACCCAGGCGTCTTCCTGGTCGACGACGGGCAGATCTTCCGGGCGATGCAGCGCGCAGGCGAGATCGGCGCGCTCATCTGCATGCACGCCGAGAACGGCATCCCCATCGACATCCTCGTGCAGCAGGCCCTGGCCAAGGGCCACACGGCGCCCATCTACCACGCGCTCACGCGGCCGCAGATCGCCGAGGCCGAGGGCACCCACCGCGCCCTCTGCCTGGCGGAGATGGCCGGGGCCCCCGTCTACATCGTCCACCTCAGCGCCCCGCGCGCCCTCGACCAGGTGATGCAGGCTCGCGACCGTGGCCTGCCGGCCTTCGCCGAGACGTGCCCGCAGTACCTCTTCCTGTCGCAGGACGACCTCGGCCGCCCCGGCTTCGAGGGGGCGAAGTACGTGTGCACGCCGCCGCTCCGCCCGCGCGAGTATAGGGACGAGCTGTGGCGGGGCCTGCGCACGCACGACCTGCAGGTGGTCTCCACCGATCACTGCCCCTTCTGCATGAAGGGCCAGAAGGAGCTCGGCAAGGACAGCTTCGCCAAGATCCCCAACGGGATGCCCGGCGTGGAGACGCGCATGTACCTCCTGTGGGACGGCGGGGTGCGCGCCGGCCGCATCTCGATGAACCGCTTCGTGGAGATCACCAGCACGGCCCCCGCCAAGATCTTCGGCCTGTACCCCCACAAGGGCACCATCGCCGTGGGCGCCGACGCCGACCTGGTGGTGTGGGACGGCGAGAAGAAGCACCTGCTCAGCGACAAGACCCTTCACATGCGGGTCGACTACACGCCGTACGAGGGCCGGGAGGTCACCGGCGCGGCGACGCACGTGCTGTCGCACGGCAAGGTCGTGGTCGAGAACGGCCGGTACGTCGGGAAGAAGGGCGACGGGAAGTTCGTCAAGAGAGGGCAGTTCGCGCTGCGCTGAGTCGAGGCTGCCGCGTCAGGCGCGCGTGAACGCGCGGGCACACCACACGCGGATCGCCGTGACGGGACGGTGGCCGCAGGGAAGCGGGGGTCTTCTCTGCGCTCTCCGCGCCCCGGCGGCGGATCCTCTGCTGGCCCACGCCGTGCACTGGCCCTTCCTCGTGGAGGGACTTGCAATGCGTACCTGGATGACTTGCTTCTTCTTCGCGTCCGCCGCGGTCGTCGCCGGCTGCACGGACCTCTCGTCGAGCGATCTCAAGACGGCCGGCATGTCGGCGACCATGACCGTGCAGGGCGACGGGACCGGGCAGACGACCGTGACCGCGCAGTTCAACGTCGACAGCAACGGGACGGACTTCGTCAACCTCACCTCGGGCGACACCGCGACGGCCTCGGTGGCCAGCCAGTCGCGCACGCTCTCCGAGAGCAACGATCTCGGAGACATCGCCTACGAGACGACGTTCATGGGCGAGGACGCCGAGGGCACGCTCTACACGATCGCGCTGAACCGCACGACCGACGTCAGCGCGCCGTCCAGCACCGTCACCATGCCCAGCCCGTTCAGCATCACGACGCCCACGTCGAGCAGCTCGCTCTCGCGGACCGCGTCCGACATCACCGTCACCTACACCAACAGCGGCACCCCGGACACGATGACCTGGTACGTCTCGGGCGACTGCATCGCGGGGGCGGCGGGCACGGTCTCGGGCGACGCAGGCACCTTCGTCATCGCAAAGGGGAGCCTGGCCACCTCGCAGAACGCCCAGGGCGGCACGTGCCAGGCCACGCTGACGCTGACCCGCACCCGGCCCGGGCAGCTCGACCCGCACTACGGCTCGGGCGGCAGCATCAACGCGCAGCACGTGCGGCAGGTGACGTTCAACTCGACCCCCTGACCCTCAGGGAGCGCTGACGCACCACCCGAGGCCGCCGCACTGCAGCGGCGGCTGCGCAGGCGCGGGCGAGCTGCGCGTGAGGAAGTACGTCGCGGTCACGGTCCCCGCGACCACCACGCCGGCCGCCGTCCAGAACCACCACTGCTTGGTGACCGGGTGGCTCTCCTCGGGGAGCGTCGCCTTCATGTCGACCTCCTCGCCGGCCTGCGCGTTGACCTGCGCCTCGTACGTGACAAAGCCCGGTCGGGTCACGACCACGCGGTACGAGCCCGCCGGTCGCGAGACGTCGACCGGGGCGGCGCCCACGTCGGCGCCGTTGACCGTGACGATGGCCTGCGCGCGGTTCGAGGTGATGTGCAGCGTCGCGGGCAGGCGATCGAGCAGCAGCGGCAGGGCAGAGGTCGTGGCGGGCAGGAACGTCCGGTTGATCACGGCCTCCGCGTAGCCCTTGCGCGAGACGGTGATGACGTGGGCGCCGGGATCGATGACGAGCTTGAACTGGGCGGCGGGCGGGGGCTCGCCCGGGCCGGGCTCCCGGATGCCCGCGACCAGCACCGCGGGATCGGTCCCGTCGAGCGGGCGCCCGTCGACGGCGATGGCGGCGGAGGCCGGCTCGAGGGTGACCTCGGCGGTGGAGAGCAGGCCGTCGATCTGCTCCACGTACGCGCGGATCTCCTGCAGCACCCCCTCGGGCAGCAGCTTGCCCCCCGCCGCGTCGTTCTCGCGGAGCGCCTGCTGCAGGGTCTTGCGCGCGAGCGTGTAGCGGCCAAGCGCCCGCTCGCAGGCGCCCATGTTGTACGTGGTGACCGGGTGCGGCTTCAGCCGGGCCGAGCGCTCGAACGCCGACAGGGCGTCCGACCACTGCGCCTTGTGCACGAAGTCCGTGCCCTGGAGGAACTGGGCGCGGGCCTCCACCGTCTCCGGCGACTCCGGGGCGGGCGGCTCCGTCGCGCCCGCCGTCCGGACGGCGACGGTGAGCGCCAGCGCCAGCAGCGCCACGAGCCTCGACCTAGAACGGCGGCTTCTCAACGACTCCTCCGATGGGTGCGGTCGTCGCGGCGGGCGGCGGCTTCGCGGTGGCTGGGGTCGCGGCGGGCGCGCCCGTGCGGGCCGGCAGGGGGACGCGGGAGGCCGCGGTCTTCGCCGGGGCAGGCGCGGAGGCGACCGCGGAGGGAGCGGGTGGAGAGGTCACTCCGGGCGCGGCCGACATCACGGCCGGCGCGGCGGACGGGGCGGCCAGGGCCACGGACGGCGGCGACAGCGGCGCGCTCGACGGGGTGGGTGCGCCGGCGGACCTCTGCCACTGGACGACGCCGACGGTCGCCAGGCTCGCCGCCACGGCGACGCCCATGACGAGCGGGAGCGTGCGGCTCCGCTTCTTCGGCTTCCCCGCGAGCAGCCGCTCGGCAGTGGTCGACGCGGTGGTCGACGCCAGGGTGGCCGCGGTGGGCGACACGTCGCCGCTCCCGAAGCGGTGGCTGGGGCGCGGGTCGGTGGTCGACGCCGGCGGGAGGGACGGCGCGCTCGCGATCTCAGCGGCGGGGAGCGAGGCCCCGGAGACGCGCTGCACCGGGTCGCCGAACGAGCGCACCGCCGCGTCGGTGAAGCGCCGCAGCGTCGCCTGGACCTCCTGCAGCGACTGCGGCCTCCCCGCGCGGTCGCGCGTCAGCATCCGGCCCACGAGCCTCGCGAGCTCCGGCGGGACCTCGGGGGCGACCCGCTCCAGCGGGACGATGCCGTCGGTCGTGACGATCTTGAGGATCTGCCCGATGTTGTCCGCCTCGGTGGGGCGCCGCCCCGACAGGCACTCGTAGAGGATGACGCCGAGAGCCCAGATGTCAGCGCGATGGTCGATGTCACGCTCGACGAAAATCTGCTCGGGCGCCATGTAGTACGGGGTCCCCAGCATGTTCCCGGTCCCGGTCAGCCCGCCGGTGGCCGACGCCTCGGTCTGCGTGGCTAGGACCTTGGCGATCCCGAAGTCGAGCACCTTGACGCTGATCGAGCCGCCTCCCTCGTCCGCGAGGAAGATGTTGTCCGGCTTGAGGTCGCGATGCACCACGCCCGCGGCGTGGGCCGTCCCGACGGCGCTCACCACCGGCAGCATGATGCGGGCGACCTCCACCGGGGACAGGCGCGTCTCGCGGTCGAGGCGCTGACCGAGCGACTCGCCGTGGAGCAGATCCATCACCATGACCGGCGAGCCGTCCTCGGTGTCGAGGACGTCGTGGATCTGGACCACGTTGGGGTGCTGCACGGTGCAGGCGGCGCGCGCCTCGCGGATGAAACGCTGTCGGAGGTCGGGATCGCCCGCGCGCTCGGGGCGCAGCATCTTCAGGGCCACGGGCTTGCCCGTCACCAGGTGGGTCGCCGCCCACACGACGCCCATGCCGCCCTCCCCGATGAGGCGGTCCAGGCGGAAGCGGCCGGCCACGACCGCCTCGGGTGCGAGCAGTGACGTCACCGCTCCCGATTAGAGACGACGTGGTGTGGGCCGGCAAGCCGAGCGTTCCGCGCGATGCGGGCGGCGGTAGGATGGGGTCCGTGCGGGGCTCGCTGCGTGTCACTCCGTTGGCGCTCGCCGCGGTCGTCGCGTGCATGCCGCCCGCGACCTCCGCGCCGGCCGGCAACGTGGTGCTCTTCATCGACACCGACGCGCCGGTGCCCAAGCTGGCCAGCGAGCTGCGCATCGATCTCTTCGGGACCGACGGCACCTGGCTCGCCTCGCGCGACGTCGCCGCTGCGTCGGCCTCGGCCTGGCCGGTGAGCTTCGGCGTGGTCCTGCCCGACGACGCGTCCAGCGCGCAGGTGGTGGTCCGCGTCCGCGCCTATCCGGTGGGCAAGGTGCAGGACTACCGGGGCTACCGCTACCTCGCGCAGCCGACGGGGGACTCGACCACGCACGTCACCGCGCTGCCCGCCGCGACCGACAGCCCCAGACTCGTCGAGGACGGCGTGGACGTCACCCCCACGACCGAGCCCGAGCCCGGGCTCTCCATCGACCGGCTGCTCCTCGTCCCGCTGACCGCGGGAGTCGTCGGCAGCATCCACGTGACGCTGGCAGGCGCGTGCTTCGGCACGATGGCCGACATGCGCGACTTCACCGCGCTGGCGACGTGCACGGACACGGAGGCGCAGCTCGCGGGCGTGGCCCCGGAGCAGCCCTTCGCGGGCGGCCTGACAGCGACGGCCTCCGTGCAGGGGACGTTCGAGGCCCCGTACACCGGCGCCTGCTCGGGAGCCCCGCGCCCGTCCACCACCGCGAGCGACGGGACGCCCCTGCACGACGGGGACGTGTGCGTCACCGGCGGCTCCTTCGTCTTCGGCTCGCACGACAACGCCATCGACGACGTGACCGACGACGATCCCGAGGCCGTGGCGCTCGTGCCGTCCTTCTACCTCGATCGCTACGAGGTCACCGTGGGGCGCTACCGCGCCGCGCTCGCCGCCGGGCTGGTCTCGACGGGCGAGCTCTACGCGAACGACGGACCGCTGCAGGGCTCCCAGGACGATCCGACGAGCTGCACCTGGAGCGATACGCCCATGGGCCGCGAGGAGACGCCCGTCACCTGCATCACCGAGCAGGGCGCGCGGGAGTTCTGCCGGTTCGCGGGCGGTGACCTGCCGCTCGAGGTGCAGTGGGAGTACGCCGCGACGATGTCCGGCGGCCGTCCGGCCAAGACCAGCTACCCGTGGGGCGACGGGACGGACGAGCCCCCGTCGTGCTCGGACGTCGTGTACTCGCGGGGCACCATCCCGGTGGCGGACTTCTGCACCGCCTCGAAGGGGTTCGGGCCGGCGCCGGTCACCGCGGCCGACCACAGTGGGGGGGACTGGTCGCTGGGGCTGCACCTGGTCGATCTGGCGGGCAACGCCGCCGAGCTCGCGCTGGACACCTTCGCCTCGCGCCAGGCCGACTGCTGGGCCAGCGCGCCCCTGCTCTCGCCCTCGTGCAGGCCGGGCGTCGGCCCGGTCTTCACCAGCCGGGGCGGCGCGTGGTCGTTCAGCCCCGACCAGCTGGTCGCGGCCGAGCGCGACGTCGTGGACAGCGGGAGCGGCTCACCCGGACTGGGCTTCCGGTGCGCGCGCCCGGGGACGGGGCCATGAAGCACGGCGCGCGTCTCGTCGTGATCGCGTTCGCGCTGGCGGCGTGCAGGGCCTCGAGCGGCGCCGCGCCCCCGCAGGCCCAGGTGATCGTCCACGTGGACACGGACGCGCCCGTCGCGCATGCGTCGGCGGCGGAGTCGCCGAGCTGGACCGATCCCATCCCGCTGTTCGATCGCCTTCACGTCGACCTGTTCCCTCCCGGGGCCACGGCGCCCTGCGACAGCTGCACGAACGAGTTCTCGGTCAGCTACGAGCAGCTCGCCGCGTCCCTGGTGTCGTTCGCCCTGGTGCCGGCGCAGGGCGACGACGGGTGGGTCGCGCGCGTCCGGTTGACCGTGGAGCGCTTCGAGCTGTCCACCGGCGAGCTCGACCCCGCGGTGACCATCGACGAGTACGTGGCCATCCCGCCGGTCGCGGAGGGGCAGGTCCTCGACGTCAGCGTTGTCCTCCCGACCGGCGGCACCGGACAGACCACGGGCTCGCTGCAGGCCCCGGCAGCCCCGGCGCCAGGAGCCCCGGGCGCGTCGGTCGTCGGAACGTGGTCATCGGCCCAGCGCGTGACGTGCGCGAGCGCGGCTCCGGCCGGCGCAGTCTGCGTGCCGGGCGGCGCGTTCTGGATGGGCGCGTCGAGCGACGCCCTCGTCCCGGGCGCCAGCCAGACCTGGCGCCGGCTGGTCGTGCTGTCTCCCTTCTGGCTGCGCACGAAGGAGGTGACGGTGGCCGAGGCTCGCGGACACGTGGACGCCGGTCAGGTGGAGTCCTGGAGCGGGAGCACGGACGGGAGCTCGGCGGTCGACTTCTGCACCTACCTGCCGTCGCCGGGCGCCCGCGACGTGCTGCCCATCACGTGCGTCACCCAGCAAGGCGCGGCCGGCTTCTGCGCGGGGCAGGGAGGGGCGCTGCCAAGCGAGGCCCAGCTCGAGTACGCCAGCGGGGGCGCGCTCGGTCAGCCCTATCCCTGGGGGTACGATCAGCCCGACTGCAGCGAGGCCATCTGGGGTCGCGGCGGCTACGGCCTCTTCCTCGACTACATCCCGCAGGTGTGCCTGGCGAAGACGAACTTCATGCAGCCCATGGGGGGACCGGAGCCTCCGGGGAAGGGAACGTGGGACGTCCTCGCCCTGCCCGGAGGGTCCGTCTTCGACCTCGCCGGCAACGTGTACGAGCTCGCGGCAGACACCTTCCAGTACTCCACCGAGCCCTGCTGGGCGCCGACCGGGGTGCTGCGCGATCCTGTGTGCACCCAGCCCTCCGATCCGCCGCCGTCGCACGCCGTGCGCGGAGGCTCGTGGGACGTCGGCGGCAGCTACCTCGAGGCGGGGCACCGTCTGCAGCTGCTCGACGGCATGGGGCAGCCAGACACGGGCTTCCGCTGCGCGTGGCCGGGCGAGTAGTCACCCGTCGATGGCGGCGCGCACCATCCTCGCCAGCGCGATCGGCGTGAACGGCTTCTCGAGCACCGGGACGCGCCCGCTCTCGAGCAGCTGGGCGAGGCGCGTCGAGGCCGGGGCGTAGCCCGTCGTGAAGAGCACCTTCACGTCGGGGCGGATGACCCGGATCCGCTCGTACGCCTCGCGGGCGTCGAGCTGCGGCATGACCACGTCGAGCAGTACCAGCGCGATCTCGCCCGCCTGGTCCCCGAAGGCGCGCACCGCCTCGGCCCCGTCCCGCGCCGCGATCACGCGGTACCCGAGCTCGGTCAGGGTCACCGTCACCAGCTCGCGCAGCGACGGCTCGTCCTCGGCGATGAGCACCAGCTCGCTGCCCCGGAGCTCCTGCAGCGTCGGCCCCGCCTCGGCGCTCCGCGGGGGCTCCGGGCGGGCGTCGACCATCAGCGGCAGGTACACGCGGAACGTCGTGCCCGCGTCGGGGGTGCTCTGTACGTCGAGCAGGCCCTCGTGCTGCTGCACGATGCCGTACACCGTCGCGAGGCCGAGCCCCGTCCCCTCGCGCTTGGTGGTGAAGAACGGCTCGTAGATGTGCGCCAGGGTCGCCTCGTCCATGCCCTGACCGGTGTCGGTCACCGCGATCTCGGCGAACGAGCCGGCGCGCGCCCAGGGGTGGAGCGCGATGAAGGCGGCATCGAACGTCACCGCCCGCGTGGAGAGCCGCAGCCGTCCCCCGTCGGGCATGGCCTGGCGCGCGTTGGTGCACAGGTTCAGCAGCACCTGCTCGAGCTGCGTGGGATCGGCCCGCACCGCCAGCGTCCGCGGCTCGCGGTCCACGGTGAGCTCCACGTCCTCGCCGACGATGCGCTTGATCATCCGCGTGAAGTCGTCGACCTGCGCGCCGACGTCGAGCGGCCGAAGCTGGATGATCTGCTTGCGCGAGAACGCCAGGAGCTTCCGCGTCAGCTCGCCTCCGCGGCGCGCGGCCTCGAACACTTCCGACAGCTGGCCCGCCACCGGGTGCCCTGCGGGGAGCTTGCGCGCCGCCAGCTCGCTGAACCCCAGGATGACGGCCAGCAGGTTGTTGAAGTCGTGCGCCACGCCCCCGGCGAGCAGACCGATGGCCTCCATCTTCTGCGACTGCCGCAGCTGCTCCTCCAGGCGTCGGCGCAGCGTGGTGTCCTGCATGACGGAGATCGCGTGCAGCGGCGTGCCGGCCTCGTCCCGCACCAGGCGTATCGATGCCTCGATGATCACGGCGGCCCCTGCCTTCGACAGCACCGTGATCTCGCCCTGCCAGGCGCTCCGCGAGCGCAGCGCCTCGACCATGGCCTCGTAGGAGGCCGCCGGCCAGCGCGGGCGCAGCAGCGCGCTCGACGTGCTGCCCACCGCCTCCTCTGCCGTGTAGCCGAACACGCGCTCCGCGGCCTCGTTCCAGTAGATGATGGTCTCCCCGGGATTGGTGGCCACGACCGGCTGGCTGATCTGGTCCAGCACGTCCGCCTGGAAGGCGAGCCGCTCCTCCTCGCGCTTGCGGTCGGTCACGTCGCGGCGGTTGCTCACCACGGCGCGGACGGCGGGATCGTGCAGCAGGTTGGTCGACGTGCCCTCCTGCCACCGCCAGGTCCCGTCGCGATGCAGCATGCGCAGGTTGGCCTCGGTGCGTGAGGCGGTCTCCGAGGCGCGCCCCGCCGCGTAGGCGGCGGCGCGGTCGTCGGGGTGGATGAAGTCGAGGCCCATCTTGCCGACGAGCTCCTCGGGCTCGTAGCCCAGCGCCTTGCGCACCGCGGGGCTGGCGTACGAGATGACGCCGGCGGGGTCGATGAGGACGATGCAGTCCGAGCCGTGCTCGACCAGTGCGCGGAAGCGCCGCTCGCTGGCCTCGAGGCGCTCCACCGCGCGCTGGCGCTCGGAGACGTCGGTCGCGTTCCACACGATGCGCTCGACCACCCCGTCGACGACGACCGGGATCGCGCGGACGTCGTACCACCCCGGGGTCCCGTCGGTCCGGAGCCCGGGGTGCTCGTAGTGGATGGCCTCTCGCGTCTCGACCACCTCGCGGAGCTTGGCACGGAGGCGCTCGGCTGCGTCGCCCACCGCGAACTCCCAGAGCTTGCGACCAACCACGCCTCGCTCGGCGTGGGGGGGGGTGACGCGGTTGGTGAAGAGCACGGTGCCGGTCGGATCGACCACGAGCACCACGTCGGGCGAGGCCTCGACCAGCGCCCGCCAGAGCACGCCGTCGCGCTCGCGGTCCCGCTCCCGCTGCTCGTCCGCGTCCGAACCCACCGCGACCATGCTAGATCGCGCTTCAGTCCGATGAGCGACGAATCGCGAGAACGTTACGAGCCTGCGACGATCGAGCCCAGGTGGCAGGCCTACTGGGACGAGCACCAGACCTTCCGCGCGGAGCGGCACGCCGGGCCGAGCCGGCCGAAGCTCTACGTCCTCGACATGTTCCCGTACCCGTCGGGCTCCGGCCTGCACGTGGGCCACCCCGAGGGCTACACCGCGACCGACATCGTCGTTCGCTGCGCGCGGATGCGCGGGGTCGACGTGCTGCACCCCATGGGCTGGGACGCGTTCGGTCTGCCCGCCGAGCAGCACGCCATCGCGACGGGGACGCACCCGCGGGACACGACGGCGAGGAACATCCAGACCTTCAAGCGCCAGCTGAAGATGCTCGGCTTCAGCTACGACTGGTCGCGCGAGATCGACACGACCGACCCCGGGTACATCCGGTGGACGCAGTGGATCTTCCTCAAGCTCTTCGAGCGCGGGCTGGCCTACCAGGCGGAGATCCCCGTCAACTGGTGCGCGGCCCTGGGCACCGTCCTGGCCAACGAGGAGGTCATCGACGGCAAGAGCGAGCGCGGCGGTCACCCGGTCGAGCGAGTGCCGCTGCGGCAGTGGATGCTGAAGATCACCGCCTACGCCGACCGCCTGGACGCCGACCTGGCGACCCTCGACTGGCCCGACACGAAGGAGAAGCAGCACCAGTGGATCGGCCGGAGCGAGGGCGCGGAGATCGCCTTCGACGTCGCGGGCGGGGAGCCCATCCGTGTGTTCACCACGCGCTCGGACACGCTCCCCGGGGTGACCTACGTGGTGCTCGCGCCGGAGCACCCCCTGGTCGACAAGCTCGTGTCGAGCGGGCAGCGGGCGGCGGTCGAGGCCTACGTCGCGGCCACCCGCAGCAAGAGCGACCGCGATCGCACGGAGGCGAAGACGAAGACGGGCGTCGCGCTCGGGGCCACCGCCAGGAACCCGGTGAACGGCGAGCAGGTCCCCATCTGGGTGGCCGACTACGTGATCGCGACGTACGGCACGGGCGCGGTCATGGCGGTGCCGGCGCACGACACGCGCGACCACGAGTTCGCGCGCGCCTACAAGCTGCCCATCGTGCAGGTCATCGCGCCGGCCGACGGATCGAGCGTCGACGTGCAGGCCGCGGCCTACGTCGACGACGGCAAGGCCGCGTACGGGCGCGTGGACGTGGACGTCCCGAACGGCACCCCGAGCGAGGAGGCCCGCAGGCGCATCACGGCGTGGCTGACCGGGCGCGGGAAGGGGAGCGCGCGCGTCACGTACAAGCTGCGGGACTGGGTGTTCTCCCGGCAGCGCTACTGGGGGGAGCCCATCCCCATCTACTTCCCGGTCACCTGCGACGGCGATCCGCGCGCCCCCGGGGCGAAGGTCACCATCCACCACGAGCAGCCCATCGCCGTGGCCGAGAGCGAGTTGCCCCTGTTGCTGCCGGACCTCGAGGACTTCAAGCCCGGCAACGACCCCGCCGGCCCCCTGGCGCGCGTGCCGGGGTGGCGGTTCTTCCAGAAGGACGGCCGGTGGTACGCACGCGAGACCAACACCATGCCGCAGTGGGCGGGCTCGTGCTGGTACTACCTGCGCTACTTGTCTCCGCACGACGACCGCGAGGCGTGGAGCCCGAAGGCCTACGACGAGTGGATGCCGGTGGACCTCTACGTCGGCGGCGCGGAGCACGCTGTGCTGCACCTTCTCTACGCGCGCTTCTGGCACAAGGTGCTGTTCGACCTGGGCTACGTGAAACATCCCGAGCCGTTCACCCGCCTCGTGCACCAGGGCATCATCCTGGGCGAGGACGGGCAGAAGATGGCCAAGTCCCGCGGCAACGTGGTCAACCCGGACGACGTGGTGCGCGCCTACGGGGCCGACGCGCTGCGCCTCTACGAGATGTTCATGGGGCCGCTCGAGCAGGTGAAGCCCTGGCAGACGAGCGGCATCGAGGGCGTCCGCCGCTTCCTCGACCGGGTATGGAACGTGGGCACCGGGCCGACCACCGCCGAGCCGGCGGCGTACGACCACGAGACCCGGCGGCTGGTGCACAAGACCATCAAGAAGGTGACCGAGGACATCGCCGCGCTGCGCTTCAACACCGCCATCAGCGCGATGATGATCCTGGTCAGGCACCTCGGGGGTCTGGAGGCGGTCCCGGTGGACGCGGTGCGCGCGCTCACGCTGGTGCTGTCGCCGTTCGCTCCCCACCTGGGAGAGGAACTCTGGCGGCGCCTCGGCAATACGTCGTCCATCGCGACCGCACCCTGGCCCGAGTTCGACCCGTCGCTGGTGAAGGACGACGTCGTGGAGATAGGCGTCCAGGTGAACGGCAAGCTGCGGGGGACGATCACGCTGGCCGTGGACGCCGACGAGGCCGCGGCGAGGACCGCAGCGCAGGCCGAGGAGCGCGTCGCCCCGCACCTTCAAGGCAAGACGGTGAAGAAGTTCATCTACGTGAAGGGCAAGATCGTCAACTTCATCGTCACATGACGGCACGGTGCTGGCTCGCGGCGTGCGCGCTGGTGGCCTGCGGCTGCGGGTACCACGCACTGTACACAGCGGGTCCGCAGGGCAAGCTGCACGTGAAGCTGGTACGGTCGCTGGTGGCGGACGCCGTGGCCGCGGACGAGGTGGCGAGCGGGGTACGCGAGGAGCTGGCGCGGGCGGGCGCGCTCGAGGCGGGCGAGGGGTACCCGCGCGTGGAGGTCGAGTTGCTGCGCGCGGACGAGACGAGCGAGGGCATCGCCGCGAGCGCGAGCGGGCCGGTGGCGCGCGGGATGGGGGTAGGCATCGTCGCGCGGGCGTGGGTCAGCTCTGCCGAGGGGGCACCGCCGCAGAGCGACACGGGCGACGTGCGGGCGGAGGAGAGCGTCACGGTGGACCGGGGACCGGCGGGCGGGGACCCCCGCGCCAGCACCTTCCACCACGCCGACGCCTCGCGGGCCGCCGCGCGACGGCTGGGAAGGAAGCTCGGCGCGAGGGTGCTGGGCCTGCCGGCTGCCAGCGAGGACACGGGCAGCTGACGCCCGTGCTACTGTTCCGCCGCCGCATGATCACCATCGGCTGCGCCGGCTTCCCCGTCCCCGCGACGAGGTACTTCAAGGAGTTCCTCTTCGTGGAGGTCCAGGACACGCACGTGACCCAGCCGGGCACCGGCACCATCCGCCGCTGGCGGCGGGAGGCGCCCTCGGGCTTCGCCTTCGCGCTCCTCGCGCCGCGCGACATCGGCACCGAGGGCTTCCGGGAGGGCAAGGTCACCGAGACGGCGCTGAAGAACCTGGTCGACGTGGGCAAGGAGCTCGACGCGCAGACGGCAGTCTTCAGCGCGCCGCCCGACTTCACCGCGTCCCGCGCCAACCGCGCCGCCGTGAAGGACTTTCTCGCCGGCGTGAAGAAGAAGTTCAAGCGCATCGTGTGGGAGCCTCCGCCCACCTGGGACGCCGACGACGCCAGCGCCCTCGCGGGCGAGAGCGGCGCGGTCGCCTCGCGCGATCCGCTGCACGCCGGCCTGGCCAAGGCCCCGTTCGGCTACTACCGCCTCCCCGGCCCCGCCGGCCACAAGAGCCGCTACGAGGACCCCGCCATCGAGCGCCTCGCGGCGATCGCCTCCGATCCGAAGAACGAGCACGCCATCTACGTGTTCACCAACGTCGACATGTTCGCCGACGCCAAGCGCCTGAAGCGGGCGATGAAGCTGCCCTGAGGGGCGCCGCCGCGGCCTACTCGCCGCAGTCGGGCGCGCAGTACTGCACCAGGCAGTCGAGGAACGCCTGCCCCTCCTGCTCCTCGGTCGACGTGTACGTGGCGAGCGCGCAGACGGTCTGGAAGCAGCTCGTGGGCGTCCCCGCGTCGTCCGCCACGCACTGCTCGACGCACTTCGCATAGCCGAGGCAGCCCGTGCTCCCGCCGTCCACGTTGGCGGGGTCGCCGGCGCAGGCGCACCACGTGGCGTCACAGTTGGTCTGGACGCACGCGTCGCAGCTCGCGCCGCGTGCCGTTCGTGGGGTCCCGCACGCCCCTGCCTCGCCGCCCCCTCCGCCCGAGTCCGCAGGGCTGGTGCCCGTGTCGGGCGACGCGGCCTCGACCGGGGGGAGCGCCGTGTCCTGGGCGGCCATCGAGTCCGGCGCGCCTTCGTCGACACCTGCATCCGGTCTCCCCCCGCCGGAGCTGCCGCCGCTGCTGCTGCTGCACGCCACGGCTGGTGCGAACGCCGCACACAGGGCCACGAGAGCGAAGGACATGGGCAAGGTCTTCATGAGCGGGAGGTTGCTCCGTCCCCCCTCGGGCTCAGGATAGCTTGCGCTTGCGGAACGCGCCGACGGCGAGGGCGAGGGACCCGAGGAGCCACGGCCAGTCGCCGATGCGCTCGTACACCGTGCGCTGCTGCATCCAGTGAATGGGCGCCGAGATGGCCTCCTGGCGGAAGGATGCCGTGTGGACCACGACCCGCCCGACCGGGTCGATCACCGCGCTGACCCCGCTGTTGGTGCCGCGGACGAGGTAGCGGCGGTGCTCCACCGCGCGCAGCTGGGCCAGGGCCAGGTGCTCCCAGGGCTCGGCCGTGTCGCCGAACCACGCGTCGTTGGTCATGTTGACCAGGAGCTCCGGGTTGGCGTGCCGGACGGCGTCGTTGGTGAAGCCGGGGAGGATGTCCTCGTAGCAGATGAGCACCGTGATGGGGTGCTTGACCCCATCGAGGTCGAGCTGCAACGGGTCGAGCGACTTGCCCGGCGAGAAGCGCCCGCTGTTGGGCGACCACTTGTAGAGCACCGGGAAGGTGTCGCCGAAGGGCAGGTACTCGCCGAACGTCAGCAGGTACTGCTTGTCGTAGCGGCTGGTCACCATGCCCGAGGCATCGCTGGCGACGGCCGAGTTGTAGGCGAAGTACTCCCGGTCGCCCGGCACGGGCTTGACGATCACCGCGCCGAAGATGGCGGGAAGGGGGGCTGGGTGGTCCGGACGGGACACGCCGATGCGGCGCGCGACGCCCGAGCGCAGCTCCTGCTGGTAGCTGTCGTCGCGCACGGCCCGCATGGCCGACGTCTCGCTCCAGACCACGAAGTCCACGTGGTCGTCGCGCACGAGGCGCTGCGACAGGTCGAGGTGGCGCTGCAGGCCCTCGTCGAACGAGCTGCGCTTCTCCATCAGCCCCATGTTGGCCTGCACGACGCCCACGGTGGCCTCGGGGGCGGCGTCCTTCGCCGCGTCGATGGCGCCGATCCGGAGGGCGCCGTAGGCGCAGCCGAAGGCCAGCGTCACCGCGCCCGTTCCGAGGACGGCGATCGACGGCTTGCGCCGCTCGGCGCGCGCCAGCAGGGGCTCGGCCAGGGCGAGGTTCGCCGCCACCAGCACGAGGCCGACCAGGATGGGCCCGCCCACGTCGGCGATCTGCGTCAGCACCGGGACCTGGTGGACGGTGGCGGCGTAGTACCAGGGGAAGAGCAGCGGGTAGACCAGCTCGCTGGCCGCGAAGGCGGCGGCGAACACCAGGGCGCCCGGCCACCCACGCGCCGTCGCGCGCCCGTAGAGCCACCCGAGCAGCCCGATGCGGCCGCCCTGGTAGGCGCAGACGACAAAAACGAAGAAGAAGCAGATGACCGGGTTGAAGCCGCTGAAGGTCTGCAGCATCGTCTGCAGCCAGAAGAAGCCGGCGACGTTCATGGTGATGCCGGCCACCCAGCCCAGGAGCCCGGCCCGCCGCGCGGTCTGCCGGTGCATGGCGATGACGAGCGGCACCCAGGCGACGAAGGACAGCGGCCACACGTCCATCCCCGCGAAGGCGAGCCAGTACAGCAGGCCGGACAACAGCGCCCCCGCGTAGGCCAGCGGCGCCGACAAGGGGAGCGCGCCCGCCGGGGGCAGGACGAGTCGCGAGCGGCCGGCCTTCGCCATCGAGCGCGCTTCTTAGCATCAGTCGCCCCCCGCGTGGGGCACGCTCAGCGGATGCTCTTGGCGACCTTGTCCAGGAGATCGACGATGCTGAACGGCTTCTGCACGTAGTGGCGCGCGCCGAGCGAGATGCCCACCTTGAGGTCGGCGGGCTGGGTCTTCGCAGTGAGGAAGATGATGGGCATCGCCTTCAGCTCCTTGTGCCCCTTCACGAGGCGGGCGAGCGTGAAGCCGTCGATGGTGGGCATCATCACGTCGCAGATGAGCAGATCGGGCAGCTGCGTCATGCTGCCCAGCAGCTCGGACGCAGCCAGCCCGTCGGCGGCCTCGACCACGTCGTAGTTCTTGGCCTGCAGCGCCTTGGTGACGAGCATGCGCACGGAGGGATCGTCGTCGACCACGAAGACGAGCTTCCGCCGTTCCTTCTGCTCCGTCATCGCGATCCGAACGAGAGTAGCTTCCCGGCCAGATCCCGTCGACCACGCCGTCGGTTCAGCGCTGCGTCGGCACGGGCGCGGCGGGCGGCGGAGCCGTGGGGTTGATGGCCAGCAGCTCGATGTCGAAGAGGAGCGTCGAGTTGGGCGGGATGCCGGGCCGACCCCGGGCCCCGTAGGCGAGCGACGGGGGGATGACGAGCTTGCGCTTCTCGCCCACCTTCATGCCCGTGACGCCCTGGTCCCAGCCTTTGATGACCTGGCCCTGGCCGAGGACGAACTCGTACGGCTGGTTGCGGTCGCGCGAGCTGTCGAACTTCGACCCGTCGGGCAGGGTGCCGGTGTAGTGCACGCGCACCTTGTCGCCCGCCTTGGCGGCGGTCGTGCCCTTGCCGGGGCTCACGGTCTTGATGCTGAGCGGAGGCTCGGGCGCCGCGGCCGAGGCGCTGGGGGGCGGGGCCGCGCTGGGCGCAGGAGCGGACGGGGCGGGGGCGGCCGCGCTGGCGGGAGGAGCCGCCCGGGTCTCGGTCGAGACGGGCTCGGGGACGGGGGGCTCGGTCAGCGACGAGCAGCCCAGCAGGAGGGCGAGGAGCGTCGAGGCGACCGCGGGGAGGGCGTGGTAGAACGATTCGCGGATCACGGGCGCGGAGTTACTTGGGGCACCCGGGAAAGTCAAAGGCGTACGGTCAGCGATGTCTCGCGTGCTTCATATCGAGGACGACCCGAGGAACCGGCTGCTCGTGCGCAAGCTGCTGGCGGGCGAGGGGCACGAGGTCATCGACGCCACCGACGGGCTGGAGGGGGTGCGCGCGGCCCTCACCACGCGGCCCGACCTGGTGCTGGTCGACCTGAACATCCCGGGGCTCGACGGCTACGAGGTGACGCTGCGGCTGCGCAGCGAGCCGTCGCTGAGCGGCGTGCCCATCGTCGCCATCACCGCCGAGGGCGACCGGGACACGAGCTTCGCCGTCGGGTGCGACGGCTTCATCCAGAAGCCCATCGACGCCCGCAGCTTCGCCCAGACCGTGCGGCGCTTCCTGTCGGGCCACCGCGAGCCCTACACCTCGAGCGCCGACGCCACGGGCGAGCGCCTGCGGCTGCAGAGCCACCGCATCGTGCAGCACCTCGAGCAGAAGGTGGCCGAGCTCAGCGCGACCAACTCGCGCCTGCGCGAGGTGGAGCGGCTGCGCACCGAGTTCTACCGGAACATCAGCCACGAGCTGGCGACGCCCATGACGCCCATCGTGGGCTACCTCCGCATGCTCCTCGACGAGGAGCTCGGGCCCCTCAACAAGCCGCAGAACAAGGCCATGCGCGCCATGGACGACTGCGTGCGGCGCCTGCGCGGGACGCTCGACAACCTCATCGACGTCACCGGGCTGGAGACGGGGCGCATGCGGTTCTTCCACCGCGAGTACGACTTCCTCGACACCGTTCGCCGGGCGCTGGCGGCCTACGCCGACGCCTTCGCCGAGCGCCAGCTCACGCTGCTCGAGGAGATGCCGCGGGGGCCGCTCCCGGCGTACGGCGACTCCGACCGCCTGGCGCGCGCGATGAGCCAGCTGCTCGACAACGCGTGCAAGTTCACCCCGCAGGGCGGCATCGTGGGCGTTCACGTGCGCGTGCTGGAGGCGCACTACGAGGTCATGGTCGCCGACAGCGGCTCGGGCGTGCCTCCCGAGCGGGCGGAGCGCGTGTTCGACCCGTTCTACCAGGTCGACGGCTCCCCCACGCGCATGCACGGCGGCGTGGGCGTGGGCCTGGCCATCGCGCGCCGGGTGGCGCGTGGCCTCGGCGGCGACGTGAAGCTGGCGAGCGGCGCGACCGTCGAGGGGATGTACCTGACGGGGGCGGCCTTCTCGCTGACCGTCGCCAAGCGCGCGCCCACGGTCGTGGTCGATGCGACGAACTGAGGCTCCCCGGGGCGTCTACCTCGACTGGAACGCCACGACGCCGCCGCTGCCGGAGGCGATCGAGGCGATGGCGGTCGCCGCGCGCGAGGCCTGGGGCAACCCGTCGAGCGTCCACGCCTTCGGGCGCCGCGCGAGGGCGTGCGTGGAGGACGCGCGCGAGGCCGTGGCGGCGCTCGCCCGGTGCGATCCGCGCGACGTGGTCCTGACGTCGGGCGGGACGGAGGCGAACAACCTGGCCGTGCGCAGCGCCTTCGCCGCCGAGCGCGGCGTCCTGGTCACGAGCCGGCTGGAGCACCCTTCGGTGGCGCGCGTGGCGGAGGCCCTGGAGCGCGAGGGGCGTGCGCGGGTCCGGTGGCTGGCGGTGCTGCCCGGCGGGACCATCGATCTGGACGATCTCGCGCGCGCGCTCTCCGAGGGCGACGTGCGGCTGCTCGCGCTCCAGGCGGTGAACGCCGAGACCGGGGTGGTCCAGCCGGTGCGCGAGGCCGCGGCCATGGCGAGGCGGGCCGGGGCGCGGGTGCACGTGGACGCGGTGCAGGCGTTCGGGCGGACCGAGGACGTGGCCGAGGAGGCCGACACGCGCAGCCTGGCCGCCCACAAGATGCGGGGGCCGAAGTCCATCGGCGCGCTGCTGGGCCGCCCGGGCCTGCCCCTCGCGCCGGTCCTGCTCGGGGGAAGCCAGGAGCGCGGGCTGCGCCCCGGGACGGTGGACCCGGTGGCCGCCGCGGGGCTCGGGGTCGCGGCGCGGCACGCGGCCACCTCGCCGCGTCGCTGGGCTGCCCTCGCGCCGCTCCGGGATGCCCTCGAGGCGGGCCTGCTCCGGGCAGCGCCGCAGGCGCGCGTCAACGGGGCGGCGGCGCCGCGCGCATCGCACGTGGCCAGCGTGGCCTTCCCGGGCTGGACGGGGCCCGAGCTGGTGGCGGCGCTCGATCTGGAGGGGGTGGCGGCGTCGGGCGGCAGCGCGTGCAGCGCGGGGACGGCGGAGCCCTCGGCCGTGCTCGAGGCCATGGGCGACACCCCGGCGGCGACGAGCACCGTGCGCTTCTCACTGGGCGAGGAGACCACGGCGGACGACGTGTGTGTGGCCCTCGAGGCGGCCGCCCGCGTGCTCTCGCGGACCTAGTCGCCGCGGGCGGTCTGGGACGCGGGCGTCGCGAGGGGGGCTGCGGTCCCGTTGATGGGGATCCAGAAGACGCGCGTCTGCGTCTCGGTCCCGTGGTGCGAGTAGCCGGCGAGGCCGAAGAGGACGTTCCAGAAGTACCCGCGCGGGTCCTCCCCGTAGGAGAAGAGGGGCGCGAAGTGGAACTGCCAGTCGGTGCCGCCGACGACGCGCTTCTGCAGGTACACGGAGTTGCCCGCGACCTGCAGGACCGAGGCGTCCTGCCCGTCGGCGAAGCGCCAGTAGAGCGGGAAGCCGATGGTGGTGCGCCCGCTCGGGCTGGCGAAGTCCCAGAAGACCGGCGCCACGACCGTGTGCGACGAGTCGTCGCTGCGGCCGATGTAGATGAGCGGGTGGAGGGCGTCCTCCCAGCCGTGCGTGTTCGAGTTGAAGGTGAACGTGGGGAACACCCAGGTGGTGCTGGACTGGTTGTACGTCTCGAAGTGCCCCACCACCGGGGTCAGCCAGTCGTGCCCGGCCGGCGAGTCGGACGTGTAGTAGAAGGGCGCGAGCGCCCAGGCGTGGATGCCCAGCTCGCGGTCACGGAAGTCCCACCAGATGGGGACGATGGGGCCGACCGCGGTGAGCGAGGTCGAGCCGTTGTGCGTCTCGGCGCGCGAGTAGCCGAAGAGCGAGAGCAGCGTATCGGCGTCCTTGGTCTTGCGGCGGTAGTAGCCGGGGAGGATGAGCAGCGACTGGTCGGGGTCCCTCCCGTAATGGAAGAAGGGAAGGAGCGTGGTGTGCTCCTCCACGACGCCGCCCGTCTCCGGCTTGCCCACGATGTGGAAGAAGAGGGGGGCCACGTCGAAGACGTCGCGCTTGGGGTTGGACTTGGTGATGACCGGGCCGACCACCGTGAAGGTGCTGGAGTCGAGCTCGTGCTCCGAGTGGTACGTGAGCAGCGGCGGGATGAAGGTGTACGTGCGGCGGTTGCCGTCCACGCTGCCGTTGTCGCCGTGGAAGAAGAAGGGCGCGACGCCCATGTCCACGTCGGTCCCCGTGCGGTCGCGGAAGTAGGGGCCGACCAGGGTGAAGGCGCCCTTCTCGCCCCAGTGGGACGTGGTGAGCAGCAGCGGCATGTGGAAGTAGCCGCCGTCCTTGCGGGCCCCGGCGAACACCAGCGGGGCCAGCCAGTTGTCGTTCTCGCCCGGCGCCTCGCGGTGCACGAAGGGCCCCGCCACCACCACGTGGTCGTCGTGGTCGCGGACGTGCCAGAACGCCGGGAAGACCACGTGCATGTCGAGCTCGGGCGACGTCCGCTGGTAGTAGAGCAGCCCGTACAGGCCCTCGGTGTCCTCGGCCCGGTGCCCGTCGCGCATGAGCGTCGGGTTGCGCAGCTCGCGCGTCTGCTCGATGACGAAGGGCGGCCACAGTCGCAGGCGTGGCGGCCCCTCCGCCGTCGTCGGGCCGGCGTAGTCGCTGCCGATGCGCGCCTTGAGCTCGGGCGAGACGGTGAGCGGGTCGCTCGGGGGCGCGATCTCCGGCTCGGAGGCGCGCACGTAGGCGTTGTGGACCTCCTCCTCTTCCTCGGGTGTCGGCCCCTTGGGCTGCGCCTGCTGCTGCTGACGCCCGGGCCCGCCGCCGCCCATGCCGCGGCCGCCGAGGCCCTGCGCCGCCGCGCTCGAGGCCGTCGTGAGCACGACCACCGCGCCCAGCCACGCGAGCCGGCGGCCCGTCACGGTTTCTCCCCGGGCGGGCGCGAGTCGACGCTGCGCGAGGCGGCCACGAGGCGGTCCACCACGATGCGCAGCGCCTGCTCGCGCGGCATCGTGTCCTGCGTGTGCGCGTCGAGGTCCTTCACCTGGACCTTGCCCTCGGCCAGCTCGGTCTCGCCGAGGATGAGCACCACCCGCGCGCCCAGGCCGTTGGCCCGGCGCAGCTGGCTCTTGAGGGACGTGCCGCGCGTGTCCACCTCGCAGCGGATGCCCTGCCGGCGGAGGTCGCGGGCGAGCAGCAGGCTCTCGGCCACGGTGTTGCCGAGAGGCGCCACCAGGGCGTCGACCACGTTGGACGGCACCTCCAGCTCGCTGGCGATGAGCAGCCGCTCGAGCCCGGCCGCGTACCCGATGGCCGGGACCCTGGGCCCGCCGAGATCGCCCACCAGGCCGTCGTACCGCCCGCCCCCCACGAGCGTGTCCCCGGCGCCGAGCTTCTCGGTCGCGCCTTTGATCTCGAAGAGGGTGCGCGTGTAGTAGTCCAGGCCCCGCACCAGGCGCTCGTCCACCGTGTAGGGCGTGTTCAGGGCGTCGAGGTGCCTGCGGAGCGCGTCGAAGTGGGCGCGATCCTCGTCGTCGAGGAAGCGGTGGAGCGTCGGGGCGTCGGCCACGGCGGCCCGGTCGCGCTCGTCCTTCGAGTCGAGGATGCGCAGGGGGTTGGTGTGCAGGCGCCGCTGGGAGTCGGCCGAGAGCTCGGCGAGCTTGGGCGTGAGGTGCGCCACCAGGGCCTCGCGGTAGCGGACGCGCGTGTCCGGTCCGCCCAGGGAGTTGACGATGACCCGGAGGTCCGGGATGCGCAGCTCGCCGAGGAACTGCACGAGCATGTCGACCATCTCGGCGTCGCAGCCCGGCCCCGCGTCCCCGAGCAGCTCGGCCCCGAGCTGGTAGAACTGCCGGTAGCGGCCCCGCTGCGGGCGCTCGGCCCGGAACATGGCGCCCGTGTACCACCAGCGCGTCACGGGCTCCTTCGCCTGGACGCCGTGCTCGATGTAGGCCCGCACCGCCCCGGCCGTCCCCTCGGGGCGCAGGGTGAGGGGCTCGTCGTGGTGCGTGAAGGAGTACATCTCCTTCTCCACCACGTCGGTCGTGTCGCCGATGGCCCGGGAGAAGAGCGAGGTCGACTCCACCGTGGGCGTGCGCACCTCCCGGTAGCCGTGCAGGCTCATGGTTCGCGCGTACAGCCTCTCGACGCGCTGCCAGCGCCCGATCTCCTCCGGCAGAACGTCGTTCATGCCTTTGACGGCGCGGGGGGCGGCCATGGCGGGGGCGGAACTTATGACTCTGAGCGCGTGGTCAGGTCAAGGCCTCCGCGCCGCGGTTGCCGGCTGGCGGTCCGGGTCGTGCCAGGGTAATCGAGCCGGGGTGTCTCCGAAGGGCCGGACGTGCGGGCTCGACCCGGGCAAGGTCCGGGTCGGCGTCGCCATCGACGACGAGCTCGGCCTGCTGGCGCACCCGCGCGGCACCCTGGACGGGCGTGACCGCAAGGCGCTCCTGGCGGCGCTGAAGGCGCTGGCCGACGAGGAGCACGTGGTCCGCTTCGTCGTGGGGCTGCCGCTGGACATGCACGGCGGCGAGGGGATGGCGGCGCGCGGGGCGCGGGCGCTCGCGCAGCAGGTGGCCGACGCCACGGGGCGCGGCGTGGAGCTCTGGGACGAGCGGCTGACCACGGTGCAGGCCCAGCGGGCGCTCCGGGACAGCGAGGTCCGCGGCAAGAAGGCGCGCGCGCACATCGACGAGGCCGCGGCGTGCGCCATCCTCCAGTCGTGGCTCGACGCGCGCAAGGGGCGCCGCCGCGAATGAGCGCGCCCCGGAGCAAGAGGGCCTCCGGCAAGCCGCCGGCCCGCCGTCGCAAGCCGCGCCCCAAGGTGTCGGAGGAGCCGACCTTGGCGCGCCGCCCCTCCTCCCTGGTCCGGTGGGTGGGCCTGGGGCTCGCGCTGCTCGCCATCGCCGCGTCCAGCTGGCTCTTCGTGCTGTACCCCATGGAGCGCGGCCCCGGGGAGGGGCACGCGGTCGAGATCGACGTGCCGCGCGCCCCCGACGCGGGCGTCCTCGCGGCCATCCTCGCCCGCGCCGGCGTCGTCGCCAGCCCGCGGCTGTTCGCGCTCTGGGTGCGCGCCAGCGGCGGGACGGGGGGCGTCGTGGAGGGCGTGCACCTGCTCACCGACGACGCGACGCCGCGCGAGCTCATGGCCCGCCTCGAGCGGCGCGCCGGGGGCGGGAGCGTGCGCGTGACCTTCCCCGAGGGCTGGACCCGCTTCGACATGGCCCGGCGCCTCCAGGACAGGCGCGTGGTGTCGCTCCGCGAGTTCCTGGTGGCGACGACCGACGCGGGGCTGCTGCAGGAGCTCGGGCTGACCGGGGACAGCGCCGAGGGGTTCCTCTTCCCGGCGACCTACGATCTGCCCCTCGACAGCGACCCGCGCGACGTCGTGCGGCGCATGAAGCACGAGTTCGACCGCCGGTGGGACACGCTCTCGCACGCCCACTCGGCCAGCCTGAACGACGTGATGACCTCGGCCTCGCTCGCCGTGCGCGACGTGGTCACGCTCGCCTCGATGGTCGAGAAGGAGGCCGCGGTGGACGACGAGCGCCCCCTCATCGCCAGCGTCTTCCTCAACCGCCTGCGCGATCCGGCCTTCCACCCCCGGCGCCTCGAGTGCGATCCCACCGCGAGCTACGGCTGCCTGGTGGCCCCGGAGAAGGCGGCCTCGTGCGCCGGCTTCACGGGCAAGGCGACGGCTGCCATCGAGCACGATCCCGACAACCCCTACTCGACCTACACCCACGAGGGCCTGCCGCCCGGGCCCATCGCCAACCCCGGCGCCCGCGCGCTCGAGGCCGTGATGGCCCCGGCCGCGACGCGCTACTTCTACTTCGTGGCCAGGGGGGACGGGCACAGCACCTTCTCGGAGACCTACGAGGCGCACACGAGCGCGGTGCGGGACGGGGGCCGGCGCGCGCCGTGATCGCTCGGGCGCGAGTCGTGATAGGCCCGGGGGATGCTGCTGGCCGGTGACATCGGGGGTACACACGCGCGGCTCCTCCTGCTCTCGCCCGGCGGGCGCGTGACCCGCCACGAGACGTTCGAGAGCCGCTCCTTTCCCTCGCTCGAGGCGGTGCTCCGCGCGTTCCTGGGCAAGCCCGCGCCGCGCGTGACCGCCGCGGCGTTCGGCGTGGCCGGCCCGGTGGTCGGGGGGCGCTGCGTGGCGACCAACCTGCCCTGGGTCATCGACGCGCGGGCGCTCGAGCGCAAGCTTGGCATCAAGAAGGTGTCGCTGCTCAACGATCTGGTGGCCCTGTCGCTGGGCGCGCTGGGCGTGTCGAAGCGCAAGCTGCACGTGCTGGGCAAGGCGGGGGCGCCGAGGAAGAAGGGCGGCAACGTGGCCGTCATCGCCGCCGGCACCGGCCTGGGCGAGGCGATGCTGGTGTGGGACGCCGACCACGCGCGGCTCCTGCCGAGCAGCACCGAGGGCGGGCACGCGGACTTTGCCCCGGCCGACGAGGTCGAGGTCGAGCTGCTCGCGTTCCTCCGCGGACGCTACGGGCACGTCAGCTGGGAGCGCATCCTCTCGGGCGCCGGCCTCGGCAACCTCTACGACTTCTTCTGCGTCGCCCGCGGCGTGCGCGAGACGCCCGCCAACACCGCCGCCCTGGCCGCGGCCCCCGACCGCAACGCCCTCATCGGGAAGATGGGCCAGCAGGGCGCGAGCGCGGCGGCGACCCAGGCGGTGGAGCTCTTCGCGCGCATCTACGGCGCCGAGGCGGGCAACCTCGCGCTGAAGACGCTGGCCGTCGGCGGCGTGTACGTGTGCGGGAACATCGCCGCGAAGACGCTGCCGGTGATGGACCGCGTCTTCCGCGCCGCCTTCGAGGACAAGGGCCGCTTCCGCGGGCTGCTGGAGAAGGTCCCGGTCGCGGTGGTGCTCGACAGCGACGTGGGCCTCGCCGGGGCCAGGCGCGTGGCGACCGGGGAGCGGTAGCGCAGGCCTACTTTCTCTGGAGCTCGAGCAGGGCCTTCCGGCGCGCGGCCTGCACCTCGGGCGACTCGTCGCCCTCGGGATCCAGCGTCCTGGCCGCGTCGAGGCGCTTCAGGCACTCGGTCCAGCGTCCCTCCTTGCACTCGTTCAGGCCCGAGTCGCGGAGGCCCTTCGCGTCGGCCAGGCGCTGCGCGGTCTGGACCGCGACCAGCGGGGCCTCGACCGACGCGGTGGCCGAGGGCAGGGGCTGCGTCGCGGGATCGGGCTGCGCGGCGTTGCCCGGCCCACCGCGGTGCAGCAGGAGGTAGAGGAGCACCGCGGCCGCGACGGCGAAGGCGACGACCGCGCCGCCGACCTTCAGCAGCAGCATGAGCGAGCGCCGCCTGCGCACGCGCGGGGCGTACTTGGTCTTGAAGCGGCGGATGCGGCGATCGAGCTGATCGACCGACAGGTTGTGCTCGGCGGCGAGGTCCGCGTACGTCTTGCCGCCCCTGGCCCGCCGGCGCAGGACCTCGAGGATCACGCGGTCGTGCGGCGCGACGATGGACTCCAGGTACGGATCCAGGAGCGCCTCGGCCTCCCCGGCGGCGCCGTAGTCGAAGACGCTGCCCTCCAGCCGGACGTGGTCCTCGACCGGCTGGCCGGTGTAGTCGTCCTCGCGCGCCTGCCGGACGGGCAGGGGCCCCTCGTACTTCGCCCGGCGCGCCCTCTTCTCCAGCCAGCGCACGGCCACCCGCCGGGCGATCGTCGCGAGCCAGGCGGGGAGCACCGCCCCCACGCGCGGCGGGCGCGCCCTGCACGCGCGGACGATCGCGTCCGCGGCGAGGTCCTCGACCTCCTGCGCGGGTACGAGCCCCCGGACGGCGTTCGCCGCGAGATCGAGGGCGCGCTGGTGCGAGAGGAAGCGGCGTACGACCGCCGGGTCGAGCTCCCGGGCGGCCGGGTCGTCGCCCACGACCGTCAGCTCGTCGAGCTCGGGCATCTCCCCGGCGAGATCGTCCTCCTCCTCGTCGTCATCCACCATCTGGGCGAGGGCCCGGATGGTCGTGGACGGCGTCCAGGAGCGCAAGGGGGCACGCCCAGGCGCACCCGGGCGCCGTCCACGCGCGGGCAGGCGCGCGCCCGGCCGCCCCTGGGCGGTCGCCCGGGTGCCTCTGGGCGGTCGCCCAGGCGTCCCTGGACGGCGGGTAGACGCGCTTGGGCGAGCGCCTTCCGGGCCTCCCCGGAGAAATCGTCACCCTGGCCGAAAGAAAATCGCGGAATCGCGGATCACCCGGGCACTTAACGAGAGTAGGGCAAGAGAGCCCCCGGAAGAGCGAGGACCCCATGACCAGCCAGTCCATCACCGACATCGTCGACCACGTCACCAAGCTCATCGCAGGGACCAAGAAGCGCTTCCCGGTCGGCAGCCAGGTGCTGCAGTTCGGGGGGACCACCCACACGGTGGACCAGGTCACGAGCTCCCTGCAGACCTTCGTCACCAACCGCACGGCGGTCGCGACCGCGCGGTCGGCCCTGCAGGTCACGCTCGACGCCGACGAGGCGGCGGCCCCGGCCATCCTGGCGCTCCTCGGCGAGTACACGAAGTTCCTCCGCGCCACGTTCGGCACCGCCGCCGACGCCCTCGCCGACTTCGACCTGACGCCTCCCAAGGTGCCGGCGCCGAGGACGGCGGCGGAGAAGGCGGTCGCTGCGGCCAAGGCCAAGGCCACGCGCGCGGCCAGGGGCACCACCAGCGCGAAGCAGAAGAAGGCGGTGAAGGGCAACGTCACGGCGACCGTCGTCGTGACCCCCGCCGCGCCCGAGCCCGCGCCCGCGCCGGTCACCCAGGCCGCGGGCCCGGCGACGGGGCCGCAGAAGGGGTAGGCGTCCACCACGCTCAGCCCCAGGCCTCCCTCCGCGGGCCTTCCGCCTCCCTCCGCACGCCCCCCATCCCGACCTTCCCCGCAGGAGCGGGAGGGAAGGGGTCTGGGATGAGCCGTAGGTGAAGGGAGACGCCTCCGCCCGCTCCTGCGGGGGAGGGCTGGGGTGGGGGCGGGTAGAGGGGTCCGCTCAGTCCGCGAGGCCGCCGGCTGCCTTGTCGATGATCCAGGTCACCGCGCCGCGGCAGCCCCGCACGACGCGGGCCGGGGTCTCGTGGACGTTTCCCTGGGCGGACCACACGCGCTCGAGGGCGGGGCGCTTGACGGCCCCGACGGCGAGGATGAAGAGCTGACGCGCGTGCTCGATGGCGGGCGGGGTGAGGGTGATGCGGGCCTCGCGCGCGCCCTTCGCCTCGACCGCGGCGACGAGGCGGTCGTGGACGTCCACCGTCGGCTCGCCCGGGAAGAGGGACGCGGTGTGCCCGTCGTCGCCCACGCCGAGGACCACCACGTCGAAGGAGGGGACGCCGTCGCCGTCGAGCTCGACGAGCCCGCGGATGGTCCGCTCGTAGTCGCGCGCCGTGGCGTCGCGGTCGGGCGCCTCGGCCGCCATGCGGTGCACCTGGGAGGCGGCGATGCCCGCCGGCTCGAGCAGCGTGGCCCGGGCCCAGCGGTAGTTGCTGCGGTCGTCGGTCGGGGGCACGGCGCGCTCGTCGACCCAGAAGACGTGGACCCGGGTCCAGTCGAGGCCCGACTCCTTCGCGAGCAGGGCATAGGCGTCGCGCGGGGTGTTGCCGCCCGACAGGGCGATGGAGGCGCGGCCGCTGCGGGCGACGGCGCCCCGCAGGACGCGGGCGATGCGGGTGGCGGCCTCCTGCGCGCACTGGGTGGCGTCGCGCGACGCGACGAGCTGGCCGGGGACGACTTTGGTGGTCATGGGGTCGGGGTGCCCTCGCGGACGAGCCGGCGGACGGTGGCCACGTTATCGCCCTCCAACCCGCACGCCAACTCCTCCCCCTCGAGCTCGTCGGCCCACGCGGCCGCGTCGGCCAGCGCCGGATCGTGGGTCGGGCGGTGGAGCGTTCGCTCGAGCAGGCCGGCGGTCTCGTCGGCGCGCAGGCGCACGTGCTGCTCGAGGCGCCGCGGCTCGCCGCCGTCGCGCGTGACCTCCAGCCGCCAGGTCGCGGCGTCCACGTGCCCCGGCTCGCGGACGATCTCGCCCCGGAACGCCACGCCGTTCGCGCCGCCCTCGAGGCGGACGGCGAGGAGCGCGCCCGGCGACGCCACGGCCGCGGGGTCGGCGACCAGGACCACCTCCACCTGCGCCGGGCTCGCCGCGTCGCGCGGCGCGGGGAGCCTCCACCCGAGCCGCGTCGCCAGCCAGGCCATCAGCAGGGCGCCCTCCGCGCCCAGCGGCACGCCGGCGCCGGAGGCCTGCCGCAGGGTGAGGCGCGTGACGTGCGCGGCGAGGGCGCGCAGGCCGGGCTCGTCGAACATGCGGGCGCACATCTCCTGCCACGGGGCCAGGCAGGTCCACGCCAGATCGCCGATGCCGGGGCGGTCCAGCTCGGACCGGGCGCGGCTCCAGTAGACGAGGCTCGTCAGCCCGTCGACCGGGCCGCGCCGGGAGTCGAGGACGATGCGCGACGCGTCGCGGGCGATGGCCCCGAAGGCGGGCTCGTCGGCGTGCACCGGCCCGAGCCACACGAGCACCGTGGGGACGTCGCTGGTGCAGAGCGCCGCCACGCAGCTGTGCAGGCGCGCGCAGACGTCGCCGCGCGCGAAGAGGGTGATGCGCTCGGAGCAGACCAGGCCGCCGCCTTCCTGCGGGGTGCACACCGCCGTCGTCCCCGCCTCCAGCGCCGGCTCGCCGCCGGGCTCGATCCCGACCACGATGGCCCGCGCCGGGAGCCCGAGCAGCACCTCGTCCACGACCGGCACCCACTCGTCCACCCGCGCCCGGCCCGCGCCCGGCGTCGCCGCCACCACGACCAGGTTCATCGTGCACGCCCGCGCGCGCGGCAGCTCGCCCGGCGCCGGCGGCGTCGACCAGAGGGCCCGCAGCTCCGCCTCGACCCGCTCGAGCACCTCGCCCGGGCGCTCGGCCTGCGCGGCGGTCACGGCTTCCTCCAGCGCCGGCCGTCGCGCGCCAGCAGATCGTCGGCCTGCTCGGGCCCCCAGGAGCCGGCCGCGTACGTGGGCGGCGGCGGGTTGCCGTCCGCGGCCCAGGCGCCGAGCACGCGGTCGACGTAGGCCCACTGCGCCTCCACCTCGTCGTGCCGCGTGAAGAGCGTGGCCTCGCCGCGCATCGCGTCGAGCAGGAGCCGCTCGTAGGCCTCGGGCGTGTTCGACCCGAAGGCCGCGCCGTACCGGAAGTCCATGGCCACGTCGCGCAGGATGGTCTGCTGCCCGGGCTCCTTGGAGATGAAGCGCAGCGCGATGCCCTCGTCGGGCTGGATGCGGACGGCCAGGGTGTTGGCGGTGATGCCGCCGTCCTGCGTGTGGAAGAGCGCGTGGGGGATCTCCCGGAAGCACACGGCGATCTCGGTGACCCGGCGCGCGAGGCGCTTGCCGGCGCGCACGTAGAAGGGGACGCCGCTCCAGCGCCAGTTGTCGACCAGGCACTTCATGGCCACGAACGTCTCCACGCGCGACCCGGGCGAGACGTCCGGCTCCTCCCGGTAGCCGGGCACCTTCTCGGCGCGCACGACCCCCGGCCCGTACTGACCTCGCACGACGTGGCGCGCCACCTCGCTCCGCTCCATGGGCCGCAGGCTGCGCAGCACCTTCACCTTCTCGTCGCGGACGGCGTCGGCGGCGAGGGACACGGGCGGCTCCATGGCGGTGAGACACAGCAGCTGCATGGCGTGGTTCTCGACGATGTCGCGCGTGACCCCGGTCTGCTCGTAGAACCGCCCGCGCCCCTCGACCCCGATGTCCTCGGCGACGGTGATCTGGACGTGGTCGACGTGCTCCCGCCCCCAGATGGGCTCGAACAGCGAGTTGGCGAAGCGGAACACGAGGAGGTTCTGGACCGTTTCCTTCCCGAGGTAGTGGTCGATGCGGAAGACCTGCGACTCGGCGAAGGCGGAGGCGACGGCGTCGTTGAGGGCGCGCGCGCTCTCCAGGTCGTGACCGAAGGGCTTCTCGAAGACGACGCGGGTCCATGCGCCCCCCGTCTTCTCGTCGACCGCGGGGGCGACGAGGCCGGCCGCGCGCAGGCCCTGCACGATGGGGCCGAACTCGGCCGGGGGCACGGCGAGGTAAAAGAGGCGGTTGCCCCTCGTCCCGCGCTCGGCGTCGATGCGCTCGAGGTGTGCGCGCAGGGTGTCGTAGGTCGTGGCCTCGCTGGCCTGACCCCGGACGTAGCGGATGCCGCGCTCGAAGTCGGCCCAGACGGCGGCATCGAGGGGCTTGCGGCGGGAGAAGGCGGCGACCGCCTCCTTCATCTCGGCGCGGAACGAGTCATCCGTCTTGTCCCGGCGGGCGACCCCGACCACCGCGAAGCCCCCCGGCAGCGACCGCGCCCAGGCCAGGTTGTAGAGGGCGGGCATGAGCTTGCGGCGCGTGAGATCGCCCGAGGCGCCGAAGATGACGACCGCGCAGGCGTCGCTCGAGCGGTCCTCGACGAGGCCGCGGCGGAGGGGATTGGGAGGGAGAGGCTCGGCCATGGGGCGAGGAGCATAGCCGGCGCAAGCAGGAGCTCGACCGTGAGCGCCGTCCAGCCCCGAGGGCTGAGGTTCCAGGGTGGAACGGACCTTGCGCGACCTGCGTCGATGTTTAGGTTGTGCTCTGAAAGAGGCAGGTCATGCAGCGAGTCACGAGCCATCCGTTGGGCCGACTTCTCGGCTATGTCGACATCAAGGTCGCATCCCGTGTGTTCAAGTTGCCGATACAGGCGGCTCCGCTCGAGGCCGGCGCAGAATCTGCGGTGAAGCCCGGTTTCTTCGCCGACGGTACGGACACGTTCGGCATCCTGGTCGACAGCAACGCGCCAGATGGCGAGCAGCGCGCGACCATCGAGCAAGCCTCCGTGGAAGCCGCCAAGTTCATCTCGAAGAAGTTCCTGAACTAACCACCCCGAACCCTTTTCGTGAGCCCTCGCCTCGAGCGCGCACGATGGTTACAGACAGCAGAGCAAACACTCGACACAGCAAGAAAGGGTTCCCCAGGAATCAAACACACTTGTCGAGGATCCATTCAACCGAGAAGACCTGGAGAGGTAGAGCGTCATGAGCGCTGAACTGAACGGGACACAGTCCCTTGCTACAAACAACATTGACCCTCCGGTGAACGGCAACCAGTCGCGACCGGAGACCGCCACCGAGGTACAGGAGCTGAGCCCGGACCGTCCGCCGCGGCCCGTCGACAGCGGAGAAGCGAAGCCCAAGCGGCCTCGCGGCTTCGCCGCGATGGATCGCAGCCTGGTGAGCGCCATCGCCCGCAAGGGCGGCAAGGCGGCCCACTCCGCCGGGACGGCGCACGAGTTCACCAGCGACGAGGCGCGCGAGGCTGGCCGCAAGGGCGGTCGCGCCACGCACGCCAAGCGCCGCAAGGCAGTCGAGGAGAAGCAGGGCGGACAGTGAGAGAGGGACGGGGCGCCGCGTGAGTCAGGGGCGCGTGATGGTTCGCATCACGCGCGCTAGCCCGCGGCGTCACCGTCCAGCAGTCTCGCCAGCGCGTCGAGGGCATCGGCGAGGCGCTGGCGATCGGCCCGCGGGACGCGCTCCAGCAGCGTCGAGCACGCCTGAACCCACTCGGAGGACACGGCCTCGGCCGTGCGCTTGCCGCGGGGAGTGAGGCGGACGTCGGTCTGCCGGCCGTCGTCGGTCCCGCGCCTGCGCACGATGTAGCCACCGCGCTCGAGGCCCGCGAGGTTGCGGCTCGCGGTCGAGGGGTCGATGCCCAGCATCGACGCGAGCGTCGAGGTGGACATGGCCCCACGCTCGGCGACCAGCTGCAGGGCCTCGGCCTGCTGCGGGGTGACGTCGCCGGCGCGCGCACGCTCCCGGCCCAGCCGTCCCAGCGCACGGGCGACGACCTGGAGGGAGTGCGTGGTCTTGGTGTCGGCCGGCGCCATGCGGGACCATGACGAATCGTCAAGGTCGCGCCCGGCGTCAAGCGACGCGGGTCCTCTTCGCGAAGGCCTCGCCGCGTAACGCTTTTCGCGCTGGGCGTCCCGGCGCCGGCGAGCTATTGCCCTGCCGCGGCGCTTCGGCCACGACACGCCACGACACGAGGCGAGGCTCTTCGACCATGGCAAACCCCGCTCTGGCTCCCCGGCAGCAGCTCCCGCGCAGGTCCCCCCGCGTCCGTCCCGAGGACACCTGCCGGATGTTCGAGAGCGACTTCCTCGAGCGCTTCTCGCGGATCCATCCGGCCACCATCTTCGTCGTCTGGGTCCCCGTCGCCGCGCTGCTGCTCGGCCGCAGCGCCCTCCGCCACGACCTCGCCTACGTCGGCCTGGCCGCCGCGTTCCTCGGCGGGATGTTCGCCTGGACGCTGGCCGAGTACCTCCTGCACCGCTGGGTCTTTCACTGGACCAACGACACGGCGTGGGGCCGGCGCGTGCACTTCCTGCTGCACGGCGTTCACCACCAGTGCCCCAACGACCGCGACCGGCTGGTGATGCCGCTGCCCACGAGCATCCCGCTGGCCGTGCTCTTTTACGCCCTCTTCCACTTCTCGATGGGGCCCACGGTGGGCCAGCCGTTCTTCGCCGGCTTCGTCGTGGGGTACCTCTTCTACGACGGCACCCACTACTTCGTGCACCACTTCACTCCCACGTCCCGGTGGGGCAAGCTCCTTCGCCGTCACCACCTGACGCACCACTTCGCCGATCACGACGGCGGGTTCGGCGTCTCGTCGCCGCTGTGGGACCACGTCTTCCGCACGCTCCCCGCGAAGAAGAAGTAGGCCCCAGGGCCCGCCGGAGCCGGTGTAGGCTCGGGCCATGGTGGAGCAGACCGGACCCGCGCTTCGGAGGGACGTCTTCATCGCGCTGGCCGCCATCGGCTGGGCGGACGGCAAGCTCGACGCCGACGAGGCGGACGCCATCGTCCGGGCCGCCGTCGAGGTGGGGCTGCCCCTCGAGGAGATCGCCGAGATCGAAAACGCGACCCAGTCCCGCGTCGACCTGGGCGCCATCGACCGCTCGGGGATGACCAAGGAGGATCGCCTCTTCGTCTACGCCATCGCGTGCTGGATCGCGCGCCTCGACGGGAAGGTCACGGCCGAGGAGAGCGCCGCCCTGTCGGCCCTGGGAGAGCGGCTTGGCGTCCCCGAGCGCCCGCGCGTCCACGCGGAGGGCATCGCCCGGGAAGTGGCCGAGCTGCCTGAGGGGGATCGCCCGGCGCGCTACGATCTCGTCGCCCTCCGCCGCATCCTCGGCGAGCGCCTGCGCGGCGCGCAGGCCATCAGCGCGAAGCCAGGCTAAGCTGGGGGCCTTTCCGGGGCCATGACCACCGCAGGACCCAAGGGGAGCGCGCCCACCGCGCCGAGCGAGATCGGGACTGTCCTCGGACAGCGCTACGAGGCCGTGCGCGAGCTCGGCCGGGGCGGCATGGGCGTGGTCTACCTGTGCCGGGACATCGTCACCGGCGACCGGGTGGCGCTGAAGCGGCTGCGCTCGCCGGAGAAGGGGGAGACGCGGCCCGAGGAGAACTGGTGGTTTCACCAGGAGGCGCGCGCGGTGGCGCTGCTCGACCACCCGGCCATCGTGCGGGCGCGCGACTTCGGCCAGCTGGCCGACGGCAGCCCCTTCTTCGTCATGGACGTCCTGCCCGGCCGCAGCATCCACGAGTGGATGCACACCACGCACCTGCCCTGGGCCGTCATCTGGGCCACGGTGGACCAGGTGCTCGCGGGGCTGGCGCACGCGCACGCCCGGGGAGTCATCCACGGCGACCTCAAG
>Ga0326727_10000736_pt1 | contig 131633 bp, 81 predicted proteins | sample MB2enrmetagenome_FD_207643 | JGI IMG/M metagenome (GOLD analysis project Ga0326727, IMG submission 207643) | Lab enriched peat soil microbial communities from McLean, Ithaca, NY, United States - MB29MY | ecosystem: Environmental > Terrestrial > Soil > Wetlands > Peat | place: USA: New York...
GAAGGCGCCTGCGGAACTGTTCCTACCAAAAGGAGTATTCGACTTCAAGAAATTCTGGTCAGTTAAAATCGACAATGTTGCTCTTGGAGCTTGAATCCGCCTAAGAATATTTCGGAGTAGAGTTGGGATTATTCTTTGGCCATCATGGCCTGGATTGCGGCCGCGTATTTTTCCGGCAGCTTTTTGCGTTGCATCTGGGCATCGCAGACCACGTGCGTTGTATCGCCCTCGGCCAAGAGCTCGCGCTCTTTTCCCCCGGCGGGTTTGCGGTAGATGCGGTAGGCGAATTTGAGGATCGAGCCGCGCAACATCGCCGGCCGCGATTCGATGGCGATCTCATCGTCGTAGCGCGCCGAGGCGCGGTAGCGGCAATGCGCGTCGATCACGGGCAGAATGCAGCCGTGCTCTTTTTCCAGCCGGTCGTAGGAGAGGCCCGCCGTACGCAGTACCTCGACACGGCCCAGCTCGAACCAGACCAGATAATTGGCGTAGTAGACCACGCCCATCTGGTCGGTCTCCGCATATCGCACCCGCACTTCCGTCGTAACCGGCATCGTGTCCCTTGTTTCGTGACCAGATGATTTTGTTTCATCTGGAGTACGGGCGCGGGTTAGGAAACCCGCGCTACAGCCGGTCTGGAGACCGGCGCTACTCTTCTGCGTTGATTCTTCTTCAAGTGTCAGGAACCTAGTCCCTTGTCCCTACGTCCCTAGTCCCTGTTTCTACGGCTTGAGGTGCGCGAACAGCCCCAGCTTGCTCACGTCGTTAAAGAGCACAAAGGCGAAAAAAGCTACCAGCACGACAAAGGCCGCCTGGTAGATCCGCTCTTTGATGGTGAGGCTGATATCGTGGCGCATCAGGCTTTCGATCAACAGCAGCAGGATCATTCCGCCATCGAGGATGGGGAAGGGCAGCAGGTTCAAGATGCCAAGCTGCAGGCTGATCTCGCTGGCCAGTTGGAACTTGGGCATCCAGCCCTTCATCTCGGTGGCTTCGCCGGCGGCGCGGGCAATGCCCACCGGTCCCATGAGCTGCGAAACCGCGAGCCGGTGCGATAACAGCCGCTGCAGCACCTCGCCCACCAGCACGGAGCCGTTTTTATTGAAGACCAGAGACTTGTTCAGGGCCGCGGACAAAGGCAGCGGATCGTGTTTGTAAGGCGGCAGCGCGGCGATGAAACCGATCTTCCAGCCGCTTTCGAGCTTGGCCGGCGTGGCCCCAATGTTCATGCTCTGGCCGTTGCGCAGCACGGTCAAGAGCAGCGGCTTTCCCTGGCCGGCCTGCATGTAGGCAATCAGCGTGGTCACCGAGTGGAAGGTGTGTCCATCTACGGCAGAGATCGCGTCGCCCGAGCGGAGTCCGGCTTGTTCGGCGGGCGTGCCCGGTTGCACGCTGGAAACCCCGATCGGTCCCTGGGCAAGCTGCGGCAGAATGCCGGCGTCGCTCAATTCGTAGTCTTCGCCTTTGGCTGCAGCCGGAACGTGCAGACTCAACTGCAGCGTCTTTCCCTGGCGGTTGACCGTCACCGGGATCTGCTGGTTGGCGTTGAGCTTGATGCGCTCGAAGACTTTTTCCCATTCTGGCTGGTTGGCAGTATCGAAGCGGACAATCTCGTCGCCGGCCTTGAGGCCAGCCACGTCCGCCGCCGAGTCCGGCGTGACCCATTCCACGGTCGGGGTCTTGACGGTGACGGTGGGAATTTCGTTGATGAAGGCGTAGTAGAAGAGCATCACCGCGATGGCGAGCACGAAGTTGGCTATCGGGCCGGCGGCGCCAATCAGCATCCGTTGCCAGCGCGGGTGGGCCAGCAGCGAACCGGGATCGGAGGCGGGATCGATCTCTGGCGCCGGCGCGGATTTATCGCTACCGACCTCCAAATTCTGCTCCGAGGCCTCGCCGGTCATCTTCACGTAGCCGCCCAGCGGCAAAAGGCTGATTTTATAATCGGTTTCGCCGTACTTGAAGCCGAACAGACGTGGCCCGAAGCCGAAAGAAAACGCCTCGACACGCACTCCGCACATTTTGGCGACGATGAAGTGCCCAAACTCGTGCACAACGACAATCACGCCGACCAGAACGATGAAAGAAGCGGCAGAAACCAGAAACTGATGCATAAATTTTTGGTAGTTTCCTCGGTAATCCGGCCAACCGGCGCATGCGCCGAGACCGGAAGTTGATGCTGACTACAACGCCGCAGCTCCAGCAATCGCGCTGCGCGCACGCTCCCGTGCCTCGCGGTCGGCTGCCAGCACCTCGGCGATGGTCGCCGGGTGAGTCTCCGGGGTCGCGGCAAGCACTCTCTCAATTGTACGCGGGATGCCCATGAAAGAAATACGACGTTCGAGGAAGGCCTCGACAGCTACCTCGTCGGCCGCGTTCAGGGCAATGCAATGCGCCCCACCCTTTTCCGCCGCCTCATAGGCCAGCCGCAGGCAAGGGAAGCGCTTCAGGTCCGGCGTCTCAAAATCCAGATGTTTCAGCGCCGCCAGGTCAAAGGTCAGCGACGAGGCCGGCCGCTCTGGATAGGCCAGCGCGTAAAGAATGGGCAGCCGCATGTCGGTGACCGAAATCTGGGCAAGAATCGAGCCGTCCACGTATTCGACCAGCGAGTGCACAGTGGATTGCGGATGGATCGTCACCCGGACCTGGCTGGCCGTCACATCGAAGAGACGGCAGGCTTCGATCACTTCCAGCCCCTTGTTGAGCATTGAGGCCGAGTCGATGGTGATGCGCCGGCCCATCACCCAGGTGGGGTGCTTGAGCGCCTGCTCGGGAGTGATCGATTCGAACTCGGCCAGCGGCTTGTTGCGGAAGGGACCGCCAGAGGCCGTCAGCCAGATGAATTTCACTTCGTGATGCTCGCCCACCCGCAGGCACTGGTGCACGGCGTTGTGCTCGCTGTCGATAGGCAGAATGGGCACCTTGCGCGCGCGTGCCTCGCGAGTCAGAATCTCGCCGGCCGCGACCATACATTCCTTATTGGCCAGGCCGATTGGCTTGCCGGCCAAGATCGCCGCGTGCGTTGCCTCCAGGCCCGAGACGCCCACAATCGCCGAGACGACAAAATCCGCCTCGGGCAGGGTCGAGCAGGCGATAGTGCCCTCGGTTCCGTGCACCACTTCGATGCCGGTGACGCCATCCTGTTTCAGCTTGGCGGAGAGATCCGTGGCCAGCTCTTCGGTGGCCAGCGAGACGACCCGCGGCCGCCAGCGCACTACCTGCTTGTAGGCCTCTTCGAGATTGCGCCCAGCGGCCAGCGAAGCGACCGAATAGCGCTCGGGAAACTGTTCGACGATGGAAAGGGTGCTTTGTCCGATGGAACCGGTGGAACCGAGAATGGCGAGTCGTTTCAAGATCGTTTGCTGCTTTCCAGTATATTTGCTAGCTTTATTAGTTTATTATCTTGCCCGTCTCTTGTATCCGCTGATACTTCTTTTTCGATTCTTGATCGAAAATAATCTGTTCACTCAGCAGACGGGCAAAAATCGCAGGCTCAAGAATGTTCGAGAATTCATGATCCGGCCAAAAGAACTTTTCGAGCCAGGAAAGGGAGGGATAAAAGCAAGGAACTTTTCGATACTCCGCTTCCGGATCGTCATGTGTGAGGAAAAATCCCGCGTCTTCCGTATACACCACGATCTTTACTTCGGCAGGGACTTTGGCGCGTCTCCGCTCCGCATCGAATTGTTTCTGGATATAAATGTCCGGTTCGCGTGGATGGGTTTGAACAACGGCCACAACGGTTGTTTTTCGTGCCTTGTGTTCATCGAGCAGTTCAAAAAAACGGTCCAATGCAGCGGACTCATCGTGCTGCGTGCGCTCCAGAATCATGTTCGTGTAGCCGGAGGTCGATTCCCTAAAACCGAGCCGGTAGGCAACCCAATCGTGGAGATCCATAGGAAGGCCCAGATCATATTCAAGGCCATGAGTACGGAGTGCGAAGCCATATCCATTCAAAAATTGAGAGAGAGCCGAAAGGGACCGTTTTCCCACGAACATGGCCGGTCTTTGGCGAATCTGTTCGAGAAGGTTTCCTTCGATGACCTTTGTCATGCGTGTCTCCGGAAGGCCAAAGTAACCCGGTCGCGAAAAGCATCCCTCAGGGGCTAAAGCCCGGGCATATTTTGGGCTGTTTGCGGCACGGCTCAAGCCGTGCCCTGACACTTCGTGCTTCTCCGGCTGCGTTTTTCGCAGCTTCCGATGCCGTGCTCAGGCTTTAATGGCAGCTTCTTCATGCAGACTCGCAACTTTGTATTGCCACAAATCTATAATTGCAAATGGTCCTTGCACTCCCATCAACCAGCTAATAGTTAATGTCTATCTTAAAACTTCAGGTGAATCATCTGTGCGTACCAGAGCACGGGAGCGGCCAGCAGCAGGGCGTCGATGCGGTCGAGCACGCCGCCGTGACCGGGCAGCAGAGTGCCAGAATCCTTGACGCCGGCCGAGCGCTTGAGCGCCGATTCAGCCAGATCGCCCACCTGCGCGGCTACGTTGACCAAGGCGGCCAGCAGCAGCCAGTACCAGATCTCGTCGGGATAGGAGAGCACCACCGAGGGGCAGGCCCGCTCCAGCCACGTCAGCAGCGAAGAGTTCCATGGCTCCTGCATCTGCGAGCCGAGCTCGACCAGCAGCCCGGCGGCCAGCACGCTGCCCACCAGGGAAGCCACTGTGCCCTCCCAGGTTTTGCCGGGGCTGAGCTTGGGAATCAATTTATGCTGGCCCCACTTCTTGCCCACATAGTAAGCGGCCGTGTCGCCGCTCCAGACCGCGATCAGCAGGAATAGCAGAATCGGCGAGGAGCCGTAGGGCGGCTGGCGCAGTGCCGGCAGAGCCAGCAGCGTCAGCCCGGTATAAACCAGGCAGAAGATCGACGAGGAGGCGTTGGCAATTACGTCCTCGACAGGCTTGAAGAAGGTGCAATAGACCAGCAGGCCCAGGCTGAGGATGCCGAAGATGGCCGGCGTCAGATCCGAGTCTGGCCAAAACAGATTGACGGCAAACAACAGAACCAGCGCCGTCATTGTGGCGATGCGCGGCGGCTTAGCGCCGCAACGCTCGGCCAGGCCCAGATACTCCCAGCCAGCCAGCACGGCCAAACCAGCTACGGCCAGCGTAAACAGCCACTGCCACCAGGACCCCAGGAAGACCAGAATCAGGGCAATCGGTATAAGAATTGCTGCGGTTATGACGCGTTTCATCCAGGGATGAGCATACACTGCGACACGGGGGGCGAGGCCAGCCTGTTGCTCGCTCTGCGGTCCGAGGAGCGGAAAAAGACGGACGCCTCAGTTCGCCGCGATCTTGATCTTTTCCGGGTCTTCCTCAACCTCGCCGCAATCTTCGCCGATGCCGCCAAACCGCCGCTCGCGGCGCTGGTAATCGGCGATGGCCTCCAGCAGATGAACGCCGCGGAAGTCGGGCCAGAAACGGTCGGTGATATAGATCTCGGTGTAGGCGATCTGCCAGAGCAGGAAGTTGGAGATGCGTAATTCGCCGGAGGTCCGGATCAGCAGGTCCGGGTCGGGCATCTGCGCCGTGTACAGGTGGCGGTGAATATCCTCTTCTGTGATCCGCTCCGGGTTTAGCCCTTTTTGTGCGATCTCGGCGGCCAGCCCGCGAAAGGCGTCGACCAGCTCGGAGCGCGATCCGTAGTTCAGCGCCAGGGTCAGCGTGGTGCCGGTGTTGCGGGCCGTCCGCTCTTCCACTTCGCGAACCCGCTCCTGCACCTCGCGCGGCAATTCGTGAATGCGGCCAATCGAACGCAGACGGATGTTGTTGCTCATCATCCGCTCGACATTGTTGTCCAGATAGGTCTTCAGCAGCCGCATCAGGAAGTTGACTTCGGCGCGCGGCCGCCGCAGATTATTTTCCAGTGAAAATGCATAAAGGGTCAGCCACGGCACGCCGATCCGCGCCGCCGTTTCGGTGACGAACTGAACCGTCTTGGCCCCTTGCTGGTGACCTAGGAAGCGCTTCAACGAGCGCCGTCCGGCCCAGCGCCCGTTGCCGTCCATGATGATGGCAATGTGCTGCGGCAGCCTCTCCGGCTTGAGCGTCGCGTACAGGGCACGCTCTTCAGCCGAGAGTTCTTCAATGCGCGTGGTGGAAGAGAGGGACAAGGACTCGCCTCAGCGTTCGATTGCAGATTGCGCGCGGCCGTCGGCGGCGCCTCCCGCAACGATGCCTAGCGTGTTCACGCCCGGCGGCAGGCTTGAGCCGCGCCTTGCGAGAACCATACCCCGGCCACGAGGGGTTGTTTCAGAGGCTCGCAGCAAGGGGATACACCTTCGACCCTAGCACAAGCGCGGAGAGGCTGCAATCGCGCTTTGGGCGCACGAACCCGCGCTGCGCCGGCGCTGCTTGGCCGCCGGCCGCCTCGGGCCGGTTAGGCGATCCGCCGCCCGGCGGCTAGATCGCGCACCGCGCCCAAAAACAGCGAGCGGTGCAGCGAGTCCAGATACTGGATCAGCGGCGCGATCTCGGCCAAAAACGGGTCGGCCAGGATCGTTGCCACCTCGTCGTCGCGGCGGCTGCGCGCGTCGCGCACCAGTTGGCGAACCTCGATCTCCAGAGCCGCGGCCAGCCGTTCCAGCGAGCCCAGTGTGGGTATCGCCTTGCCGTTTTCGATCTTGGAAATGTAGGTGCGGGGCACTTGCATCCGCGCCGCCAACTGGCGCTGGCTCATGTGTTTTGCCCGGCGCATGTTGCGCACCTGCGCCGATACCTGCAAACCGGCCTCATCGTTCTCGGGCGCCGGCAAGCTGGTCACCAAGTGCGGAGCCATCGGCTCCTGCTCCTCGATGTCGAGCGGCTTATGGCATTTTCTGCAGAGAGAGTTGGTGGTCCGATACTGCATCAATCGGCAGTGTTCGCACCGCACCACTTCGCGTGCTTCCACGCTGAGTAGGGAAGTAGCCATCGGCTATGGGACGGAGCGCCAGAGCAAGGTCTCCGGGGTGCAGTGTGTGCACCGTACTTGATGCTAATTTCGGCGATCCGAACCATAATTGTCAAGTGAAATTTCTGGGACCATTCGATGAAGAACCCGGTAAACCCAGGAAAGCCCGAAAAACCGCGAACCATAAGAGTCAACAAGAGATGCGAAAACAGCCCGGAATTGCCATCCATAATGGCAGGGCAAGCACGTTTTATTTCTCTTGATCGTTTGCCACGACCGGCTTTGTAACAGGGCACGGCTTCAGCCGGGCCAATAAAACGTCCATCCCCATATCCTGGGCTTTAAGCCCATGCATGAGGCGTCGCACGGCAATCGGCCAAGATGACATGAAGGGATGAACAGGGGCTAAAGCCCATACTGTCTTGTGCTTCTGTGGCGGCCCGGCTGAAGCCGTGCCCTGTTACAAAACTCATGCATGCAACATCCGGCATGAGGTTTTTCTTTCCCGCCAGAACCCAGATTCGATGGGTTCACCCTGGGCCGCAGCGGCGGGATTAGTGGCTGAGAAGGCTCTCATTGCCCAGGATGCGGTAGAGCGTCGAACGGCTGATCTGTAGTTGACGGGCGGCGCGCAACTTGTTGCCGCGGTTCAGGTCGAGCACGTATTGCACGTGGCGTCGGATGACGGCGTCCAGCGAGAGATCGGTCACGACCGGATTCGGTTCCAGGGAGGCCGTGAAAGCGGCGGCGCCAAAGTTGGCCACCGCGCCGGCCAAAGGCGGCATCGTGGGCGGCGTAGGCACGCCCTCGGGCAAAGCCAGGTCGCCGGGGCGGATGATGCCGTTTTCGGCCTCGAGCAGAGCATTTTCCAGCACGCTGGCCAGCTCGCGCACGTTGCCCGGCCAGGAGTGTTGCAGCAGCCGCGCCAGGGTGCCGTTGGCCAGCACCACAGGCCGTTGTTGGTAGCGGGCACAGAGCCGGTCGAGCAGATACTGCGCCAGCGGAGCAACATCCTCGCGGCGCATCCGCAGCGGCGGAATGGCAAAACGGATGGTCGTCAGCCGGAAGGCCAGATCGGGCAACAACAATCCCTGGCCGGCCATCTGGCGCAGCGGCGTCTGCGACGAGGCGATGAGCACAGCCTTGCCCGGCGGCCGGTCTTGCAGGTTTTTGAGTACGCCCAGCAGCAGCCCCTGGCCGGGAGGCGCCAGAAGATCCACGCGGTCCAAGTAGGTAAAGCCCGACAGCGTCGAAGGATCGGCGTCGCTGGCCAGCCACTCGCGGGCATCGCGGCGCTGGAAGGCCGAGTTCACCAACGGCGAGCGGCTGAAAAGATAACGGGCCAGGGTATATTTGCCGCAGCCGTGCTCGCCCTCAATCGCTGCAACTTGCAGGTGGGGCGCGGCCATGTCGGCCTGCATCAGCAGCTTGCGCCATGACGCGCTCACGCCAACCACATGAACCGTGGCGGAGTCGATCTCAACCAGAGTCAGACCCGGCGAGGTAGGCTGCGTATGGTATGGAGCTGAGCTTTGCATAGAGCTTAACGTGCCTCGCCTCCTGGGCGTGTTGTGCCAAACCAACACGGGCTTCATCGGCGATGTGGAAAAAAACATGAACCGGATCGGCAAAAAAGACAATCCGGTTCCGATTCGAAGTCCTCTCGCGGCTGGGTTTGCACTCTTCCGGGCTCCGGCAGCGTTCGCAACTGTGTTGTACAAGTTCTTTGCGCCAAGCCTTATACTTAAGAAAATTCCCCCCTGTGGCATCATTTCGTAGCTTTGCCCGCCTCGTTTCTCCGGGGCAAGGGTGGACGTATCGCGCTTCCGGTGTCCGGGGCGCACAAATATCGGTCCCGGACGGGCCATCAGGAGGCAGGGAAGTTGAGCGAAGGCAAGAGCGGAGCATTGCGCTGGGGATATGGGGTGTGGCTGCTGGCAATTGCCGGCTTTGCCGCTCTGCACGCCTGGCACCTGAGCGCCGATTTTCCCAACGGCACGCACTGGTTTTGCGACTGGGCCAAATATACCGATGAGGGCTGGTATGGGAACGGGGCCATCCGCGCGCACCTTTTTGGGAACTGGTACGTTCCAGGGGACTTTAACCCCGCCGCCGCGGTTCCGCTGTGGCCCTTCGTCGAGTGGCTGCTCTTCTTCGTGACCGGGGTTTCGCTCGAGGCCGCCCGCGGACTGGCGGTGGCCTGCTTCTTTGCCAACCTTTGGCTGAGCTACTTGCTGCTGCGCAGCCGCGGTCCCCGCTGGATGGCCTATCTTGCTCTTACGCTGTTGGTGACGAGCCCGTTTTTGTATTGCTTCAGCCGTCTGGCGATTCTGGAGCCGATGCAGACCCTGCTGCTGCTGGGGGCGCTTAATCTGGCGGTTCGGCTGCCGAGGTACAAACGCCCGGTTATGGCCGCTGTGGGCCTGGGCGCGATCTGCGCGTTGATGGCTCTGACCAAAACCACCGCCGTCTTTCTGGCCCCGGCCGTGGCCTGGACCATTTTGTTACCTCTTTGGGAGCGGAAGAAAATTGCCATCGGCTGCCTGTTCGCCACCGGCTGTACGGCAGCGGCCATCTATGGCAGTTGGCTGGCGCTGCTGGCCAGCCGCGGCCTGCTGCTGGACTACCGGTACTTCTACTTCATCAACAAATACGACAAGCCGCCGGAGTTTTACTGGCCGCTGGTTTCCTTCTGGTGGTCCTTCCACGGGCTGCTGTGGATTGACCACAGTCTGGTACTGCCGGCCGGGCTGATCGTTGCCGCCGCCTTGATTGGCTGGCGCAGCAACTGGGGCCGTGCGCTGTGGCGCGAACCACTCTTCGGCGCCTCGTTGCTAGCTGCGGCCGGCTACATCCTCTTCATGACGTTGCAGAATCATCCCCAGCCGCGCTACTTTGCCGTGCCTGCATTCTTCTGCTTCTTTGTGGTGGTGCTGGGCGCCTCGGCGCTGGTCAACGCGGGCAACTGGGTCCGCCGGATGGGCTGGACCGTGGTGGCCGTTGCCGCCCTGGCCGCCGTGGGGCATGGCGCGCAGACGCTGAAATTCGCGGCGCATCCGCAGTACACCTGGATGAATGCTGCCACGCAACTGACGCAGTACATCGATGCCCACCCCAACGGCAAGCGATTGCTGGTCTCGATCAGCGGCGATCAGATCACGCTGATGACCCACCTGCCCACGCTCTGCGACGACTTTGGCACTCAGGATTTGGCCTCCAAGCTGGCGAAGTATCAGCCCGGCTGGTACGCCACCTGGAACGATCTCGATCCGGGTACCCTCGAAGATCTGCACACGAAGTTTTCCCTGGAGCAAGTCGCCAGCTTTCCCGCTCTGGACGATCCGGACCGCAACGTTCTGGTCCTCTTCAAACTGCACCCGCTGCCCGGCGGCCAAGTGCGCAATTCCGGCGACCAGAACCTGCGTGTGGTGCTGCCCGGTGACAAGATCGGCATCAACCTGCAATAAGCCGCTATTTCCCGGCTGGACTTTCCGGCCGGGGCGGTGAATAATCCGTGCAGACTTTTCGGGGCGGCTTCAGTGCTGCTGAAATTGGGACCGCAGCACGAGTTCGACCGTTGCGAGGAATGATCCCATGTCTGCAAGTGCATCTGTTTTACCTCCATCCGGCGTTGACACCCGTGTTGATACCAACCAAGACCAGGAACCTTCACCATTTTCAGAATGGCTGCAAGGTTCCTCCAGCCTGATCCGCGAGTTTCTGGTCGAGGTGCTGGGATGCTTCATCGGCATTCTGTTCACCATCGCCGTTTGCGCGTTGGTGATCACTTCGGGCACCTGCTGCCTGCGCGCTTTCTATGCGGGAACCTTCGATGAACCAACCTTTGCCACTCTGCTCAAGAGCAATGTCGATGCCTTTCACGCCTGGCTGCTGTTCATCATCGCCTACGTGGTGGGCGGCATCTTTCAGCGCCAGGATCCGAAGCGCCCGGACCGCAAGAGCCTGGAGAAGGTTCTGCGCGACTTTACCGACGAAGAGTTGCAGCACTTCGAGGTGCAAACCGAGTTCGCCAGAAAAGGTTCGTTGTGGTGGAGAGCGCGCCAGCTTTGGTTGAAACTGCTTGACCGCATCGCGCCAAGGCCGCATGGATCGCTGGGCCGGGCCCGGGCGGCAAGAATTGCCGCCTCGCCCGATGCGCAGTTTCCTTATGCGCACTTCAAAAGCTACCTGCAATCGCGCAAGCTGGAGCATCTGGTACGTTTTGCTCCATGGAACAGCGGCGAAAACTGGTCTGGCTGCTCGAAGATGTTCATCAACGCGTTGAAGATCCGCATTCAATTGGTGGCGCCGCGCAAGTGCGGCGAGATCGTACGCAATGAAGCGCACGTGCGCATGATGTCGTCGGTATGGTTTGCCGCCCGCGCCATCTTCGGTGTGCTGTGGGCCAGCATGATTCCCGTTTTGCTGGCTATCGGCCGGCAGGTCTGGTTCCCGGCCCATACCGGCGGCGGGGTGCCGCTGGTCGAGGTGCTGTTTTCGCACGATATCGTGGTCTATGCGGCAATGGCCAGCTTCGCGGCCGCCTCGGCGCTTTGGCTGCGCTGGCACGTCGAATCCCGCTTCCACTACCAGCGCGTCAAGGAAATCGTGTACGTCTTTGAAACCGCCTACTGCATCGCCAAGATGGGGCGTCACGAGTTGCTGGAAAATTTGCCGGGAACCAACAGTTGAGATCGTCATAACAATGTGCGACAGATGGACAACAGCGGGCAGAAGCACAGGTGATAGCTATCACTCGACACCCGGATATTTGGGTGATAGCCTGCCCGTGAGTCTTCCCCGTGGTGGAAGAGGTCAGACCACGGGCCGTCTTGCGGCATCAAACATCAAAACCACTATGGAGGATGTGTGACTGTTATGGGTTGGGTGTACTCTTTACCGGGCGTGAGCAACCTCTCGCGCTCAGTATCTATTGTTGAGGGCGTTGGCGATTTCTGTAAACGCCAGTGCAAGATCTTTGTGGCCCTGCTCGGCCTGCTGTTGCCTGCCTTGGCCAACGCGCAGGAAGCGGCCGGCGGCGAAGCCAGCCTGAAGCTGCCGGATCTGAAGAGCGTCTCGTTTCTGGGCGGCATCAGCGGCTACAATCTGCTGGCGATCGGTCTTCTGTTCTGCCTGGGCGGCCTGCTCTTCGGCCTGGTGATCTTTACCCAGCTCAAGAACCTGCCCGTGCACCGCTCCATGCGCGAAATCTCCGAGCTGATCTACGAGACCTGCAAAACCTATCTGGTCACGCAGGGCAAGTTCATCCTCGTGCTCTGGGCCTTCATCGCGGTGATTATCGCCCTGTACTTTGGCGTGCTGGCTCCCGTGCCGAATAAGCCGATTGCAGTTACGCTGCCTATCATTCTGCTGTTCAGCCTGATCGGCATCGGCGGCAGCTACGGCGTGGCCTGGTTCGGCATCCGCGTTAACACCTTTGCCAACTCGCGCACCGCCTTCGCCGGACTGCGCGGCAAGCCCTATCCCTGCTATGCCATTCCGCTCAAGGCTGGCATGAGCATCGGCATGATGCTGATCTCGGTCGAGCTGCTGATCATGCTCGCCATCTTCTTGGTCATCCCGGGCGATTACGCCGGTCCCTGCTTCATCGGTTTCGCTATTGGCGAATCGCTGGGCGCGGCGGCGCTGCGTATTGCCGGCGGCATCTTTACCAAGATCGCCGACATCGGATCGGACCTGATGAAGATCGTCTTCAAGATCAAGGAAGACGATGCGCGCAACCCCGGCGTGATCGCCGACTGCACGGGCGACAACGCGGGCGACTCGGTTGGCCCCTCGGCCGACGGCTTTGAGACCTACGGCGTCACCGGCGTGGCTCTGATCACCTTCATCCTGCTGGCTGTGCACGATCCCAAGATACAGGTGCAATTGCTGGTCTGGATCTTCGTCATGCGCGTGGCCATGCTGCTGTCGAGCGTCTGCGCCTACTTCATCAACGGCGCCATCGCGCACGCCAAATACGCCAACGCCGACGAGATGGACTACGAGAAGCCGCTCACCTCGCTGGTCTGGATCACCTCCATCCTTTCCATCGCGCTGACCTTCGTCGTCAGCTATCTGATGATTCCCACGCTGGGCGACGGAACCATCTGGTGGAAGCTGGCCTCGATCATCTCCTGCGGCACCCTGGCTGGCGCGCTGATTCCCGAACTGGTCAAGGTCTTTACTTCCACCAACTCGGCGCACGTACGCGACGTGGTCACCTCGGCGCAGGAAGGCGGAGCTTCGCTGGGAATTCTGTCGGGCTTTGTGGCCGGCAACTTCTCGGCCTACTGGCTGGGCCTTTGCATGGTGGCGCTGATGGGCGCGGGCTACTTCTTCGCGACCGGCCTATCCATGGCGGCTCTGATGCTGGCTCCGGCCGTCTTTGCCTTCGGCCTGGTGGCCTTCGGCTTCCTAGGCATGGGCCCGGTGACCATCGCCGTCGACTCCTACGGCCCGGTTACCGACAATGCGCAATCGGTCTACGAGCTGTCGTTGATCGAGAGCGTTCCCAACATTGCCGCCGAATTGAAGAAGGACTTCAACATCGATGCCAAGTTTGACCGCGCCAAGGATCTGCTGGAGGCCAACGACGGCGCCGGCAACACCTTCAAGGCGACGGCCAAGCCGGTGCTGATTGGCACGGCGGTCGTCGGCGCCACCACCATGGTCTTCTCCATCATCATGGCCCTGACCAATGGACTGACCCACAACGTCGAGAACCTCTCGCTGCTGCATGCGCCCTTCCTGCTGGGATTGATCTCGGGCGGCGCCATCATCTATTGGTTCACCGGCGCTTCCACCCAGGCCGTCACCACCGGCGCCTATCGCGCCGTCGAGTACATCAAGGCCAACATCAAGCTGGAAGGCGTGGAGAAGGCCTCGGTCACCGATAGCAAGAAGGTGGTCGAGATCTGCACCCAGTACGCGCAGAAGGGCATGTTCAACATCTTCCTGGCCGTCTTCTTCGCCACTCTGGCCTTCGCCTTCATGGAGCCGTTCCTGTTCATCGGCTACTTGATCTCGATCGCCATCTTCGGCTTGTATCAGGCCATCTTCATGGCCAACGCCGGCGGCGCCTGGGACAACGCCAAGAAGATCGTCGAAGTTGACCTGAAGCAGAAGGGCACGCCGTTGCACGACGCCTGCGTAGTGGGCGACACGGTGGGCGACCCGTTCAAGGACACCTCTTCGGTGGCTTTGAACCCGGTCATCAAGTTCACCACCCTGTTCGGACTGCTGGCCGTCGAGCTGGCCGTCACGCTCAGCAAACAGAATGCGGCTCTGGCCGGCGTGCTGTCGGTGGTCTTCTTCCTGATCTCGGTGTTCTTCGTCCGCCGGTCTTACTACGGCATGCGCATCGGCGCTACGCCAGCCAAGTAGACAAAACTTCGGCTCACCAAACGCCGCCCGGCAACGGGCGGCGTTTTTTCATCGGACGAAACAGTGTTGTGGAAATGGCTGCATCCGGCGGTGCCGGATCGTGATTCGATTGTTGACTAAAAAGTAAATATAGATAGTTACTTGCTCCCCCGTGTTACTTCGGTGAAGAGCTGAAATCGATCTTTAAGGCAATTTTCCTTGACAGTGGATCAATTTCAGTTATTCTGCCAACATTCCCCTCCCGATGTGTCGGGATACGTTTAAAGTTGCCGTCAATTCGGGCACGGTCTTCCCTTCATTCCCAATCTGTGCGGGCCCCTACAACTCATAGCTTTGGTCGTGAGCAGGCGAAGTTCTGTGTCTATTTCACCGGCTCAGAAAGTGACGTAGAGGAGGTCTATTGTGAAACATGATTTACATGTGGTTACTGCCTTGGCAATTCTGGTCGTGGTTCAGTTGTCTGTTCGCGCAGGCGGTCAGATGCAACAGGCCCAGTCCATTTCAAGTCCTACTGATAGCCAGCCGTCTACGAACCAACCCGTGACAGATACAAAAGATCAGCAGAAAATCGGTTTGCGGAGCATTAGCAGCGGGAGTGGTAATTCAAATTTATACTGCACACCGGATAGCACAGCAGAGAGTACATACATTCGCGTAAGACGTTCACTCGTTGATCCGAAAGAAGCATCCGACAGCTATGGTAGACGAATCGGGCGCAGGTTCATTGTCTTCGAGGTAACGGTCGAAAATAACAATCCGAATCTGCAGTATCTACTGCATAACGTCAGCGTCGATTTAAGCAAGCTACACGGCGCGCCATCAGGGAGCCTCGAGTGGTCGTTTTCCAGCCAGGATCTGATTATGCTGCGCGGCGTTCCCGAGAAAGGCGCAGATTACGACCCGCGCAATCTTACTCTTCACCTCATGCAGGGAACCGGCGCCGTAGCTGGCGGTGTCACCGGACTTACATCGACGGCGATTCAGGATATATATGGAGGTGTCGCGGCTGCGTTCAACGGTCCTGTACTTACTTCGTACGCGGGCATCTTCCCAGACCATACTTCCACGCAATTGAACCGCCTCAGTGACAGTGCTTTTACGGCGAATACCGTTGTAGCAAAACAATCCGCCAAAACATTCGCGATCTTTGTTCCAGAAGGGATCTTTCTGACTAAGTCTGATCAGAAGAAATACTGGAAAGAGCCAATATTGTTTCTCAATAGCGGTGAGATGATAAGTGACGGTACAAAGTCTATTCATAGCAATGATTTCAGGCAGGTAAGCGTCTGCGTGGACGGGGCATTCATTTCGGAAATCCCGGCAACAACACTTGCGAGCGTCAAGTACGACGACTCTTCAAAAGCGAAGGCGGGTTCAAGCGTAACGATCGATTTGACCGGCACCAACTTTTCGACGACCGACACGCTCATTGATTTGACAATCGATAAATCACAGACTCCACCTTTTCCGCCTGCTTCTGTCTCTTCCGATGGGAAGTCGGCCACTGCAACTATCAGCCTTCCATCAACGTGGACGGCCCAAACTACGGTCACCGTAGGAGTGGAGAGCAAGAGCACAGGCCAAAAGACCGCGCCACTTTCCTTGGCGCTCACTCCTGCGCCCGCCGCGCAATAGTCGCTTTTTGGCGGTGCAGCGATGCGGATGGCGCACGCTTTCCATCTGTTGGGGCTGCCATCCATACGGTGGTTTTCGCAGCGGGCATGGGACAAAATGCCCGCTATTTTTGCGAACGTCCCCCGATCTCCACAACTCGCACACGATGGCCTATTTCTGTACCGGTTTTCCGCCTTGTGGTGAGGCGTGCATCGGTCTAGGCTGAAATGGGTTGGCAAGGAGTTCGGCAGTTGCTCGGGCCGGCCCAGCGGCTTCTCCCAGATTGCGGCATTGAGTTTTCCGATCTTTTGCACGGCCATCGGGGCCATCGCAGCCCCGCCAAACCCCATCAATTGAGGCAGCTGGAAGCTTTCCACAGCCTAAATTCTGGTGTTTAGCAACTAGGTGCGCGAAACGCGATGAAAACACAAGATGTTGTGGTTTGTTGTTGACATGCACCATAGAGAGCGGTATTTTTTCAACTGCGGCTGTAAACGGACTGTAATCAAATCATCGCGCCATGTGGCGATTGGGGCTGCCAATTAAAGCTGAGTAAACGTTGAGGCACTTCATCCCCTTTTCCTGTTTGTTTTCATGTTGCCAAGGTTTTTTTGACCCCCCGGCCCCTGCGCCGGAGCGGGACTTTTTCACCGATTTTGCCCATGGAGTTACCCATAATGAGCGAGGCTCAGCTTCAATCTTCGAGCGCCGTATCCCCCTCAGGTTCCAACACGCGCCAGGGGTTGGCTTTTCAACGCAGATTTTCCACAGAGGGTGTTTCGCCCTACGAACAGATGCAATGGGACCGGCGCACAGCGTCGATCACCGATACCAAAGGCAATACGATCTTTGAGCAGAAAGATGTAGAGGTGCCAGCCGACTGGTCGATGACGGCGACCAACATTGTTGCTTCCAAGTACCTGCACGGCCAGATGGATACGCCGGAGCGGGAGACGGGCGTGCGGCAACTGGTTTCGCGCGTGGCCGAGACGGTGCGCGACTGGGGTATGGCAGGCGGTTACTTTGCCAGCGCGGACGACGCGGCCATCTTCCACGACGAGCTGGCGCAGATGTTGCTGACGCAAAAAGTGGCGTTTAATTCGCCGGTATGGTTCAACGTGGGTTGCGACCGGCTGGAGCCGGAGGCAGACGGCCAGAACTGGCACTGGGACCCGGCAACCGGCGGCGTGCAGTTTGCTCCCACCGGCTATCGCAACCCGCAGTGCTCGGCCTGCTTTATCAACGCCGTCGATGACTCGCTGGACTCGATTCTGACCTTGGCCAAGACCGAGGGCATGTTGTTCAAGTGGGGATCGGGCACGGGCACCAATCTGTCGTCGCTGCGCGGCTCGATGGAGCTGCTCTCGGGCGGCGGCTTGGCCTCGGGGCCGTTGAGCTTCATGCGCGGCTTTGATGCCTTTGCCGGCGTCATCAAGTCGGGCGGCAAGACCCGCCGCGCCGCCAAGATGGTCATCCTCAACGCCGACCATCCCGACATTGTCGACTTTATCGAGTGCAAGGCCAAGGAAGAGCGCAAGGCCTTCGCGCTGATCAAGGCTGGCTACGACGGCTCGGGACCGGACTCGGAGGCCTACTCGTCGATCTTCTTCCAGAACGCCAACAACTCGGTGCGCGTGGGCGACGATTTCATGCGCGCCTGCGAGGCCGACGGCGAGTTCACCACGTACACGGTCAAGGACCACCAGCCGGTGAAGACCTTCAAGGCCCGCGAGATCATGCACAAGATCGCCGAATCGACCTGGGCCTGCGGCGATCCGGGCATGCAGTTCGATACCACGATCAACAAGTGGCACACCAGCAAGAACTCGGCGCGCATCAACGCCTCGAACCCTTGCTCGGAGTACATGTTCCTGGATAACTCGGCCTGCAATCTGGCTAGTTTGAACCTGATGAAGTTCGTTACTCCGGCGGGCGCTTTCGATATCGCCGCCTACCGTCACGCCATCTCGGTGATGATCACGGCGATGGAGATTCTGGTGGACAACTCCGGCTATCCGACCGAGACGATCGCGCGCAACTCGCACGATTACCGGCCACTGGGGCTGGGCTACGCCAATCTGGGCGCGCTGCTGATGGCCTTCGGCCTGCCCTACGACTCGGCCGCCGGACGCGATCTGGCCGCCAGCCTGACGGCGATCATGACCGGCCAGGCCTATCTGCAATCGGCGATCATCGCCGCGCAGTGCCCGCCGGTTGCCTCGGCCACGCCGCTGACGGCGTCGGTGGAGCGCTCGGGCGGTGCCTGCCCCGGCTTCTACGTCAACCGCGAGCCCTTTCTCGACGTGATCCGCATGCACCGCGCCGAGGTGAACAACATCGGCAAGTCGCGCGTGATGGGCGAACCGTTCATCGTTCCGCAACTGGAAGCGCTGATCGAAGCCAGCCGCGAGTGCTGGGATATCGCGCTGCTCTACGGCGAACGCTTCGGCTACCGCAACTCGCAGACCACGGTGCTGGCACCGACCGGGACCATCGGCTTCATGATGGATTGCGACACCACCGGCATCGAGCCCGATCTGGCGCTGGTCAAGTACAAGAAGCTGGTGGGCGGCGGCATGATCAAGATCGTCAACAACACCGTGCCCGCGGCGCTGTTCAAGCTTGGATACTCGGCCGATGAGGCCAACGCCATCGTCAGCTACATCGACGCCACCGGCACGATTGAAGGCGCGCCCGGCATCAAGCACGAGCACCTAGCGGTCTTCGATTGCAGCTTCAAACCGGCCAAGGGAACGCGGTCGATTCATTACATGGGCCACATCAAGATGATGGCCGCCGTGCAGCCGTTCCTCTCCGGCGCCATCTCGAAGACCGTTAACCTGCCGCACGAGGCTACGGTCGACGACGTGGCTGAGGCGTACATGTCCAGTTGGCGGATGGGCAACAAGGCCGTCGCTATCTATCGCGATGGTTCCAAGGGCACGCAACCGCTGAACACCAGCCTCGATGCCAAAAAGGAGCCTTCGGCGCTGGATGTGGTGGGTAGCCGCGTGCTCAGCCATCTGGCTGTCGCGCAGCCGGCCGCAGAGGCGGATCTGAAGGCTCTGGAGTCGCAGGCCGCTGCCAAGCTGGAAGTCGGCGCCAAGCCGCTGCTGGCCGCCGCGCAGTCTTTCCAGAAGGCAATCGATGAGATCGCCAAGGCCGCTGCCGTGCCGGTGCTCAAGGCCACGCCTGTGCCCGCCAGCGAAAGCGCCAAGACCGAGCAGGACTTGAATGCTCCGCCGCGCGCCGTGCGCCACCGCCTGCAAGAGGAGCGTGCCTCGATCACGCACAAGTTTTCCATCGCCGGCCACGAGGGCTACATCACCGTAGGGCTCTATCCCAATGGCCAGCCGGGCGAGATCTTCATCCGCATGGCCAAGGAGGGATCGACAGTTTCGGGCTTGATGGACGCCTTCGCGACTTCGGTCTCGCTGGCTCTGCAACACGGCGTGCCGCTCAAGATTCTCTGCGAGAAGTTTGCCCACACCCGCTTCGAGCCTTCGGGCTGGACGGGCAACGAGCAGATCGGCTACGCCAAGAGCCTGATGGACTACATCTTCCGCTGGTTGCATCTGCGCTTCCTTTCGGGCGAGCAGTTGGCGCTGTTTGCCGGCCTGGCCCCGAGCGCGCCGCAGTTGCCCGCTTCGCCCAGCATCATCCCCGACAGCGATGCCGAGGAGACGGTGACTAATTCGCCGCGGCAGTTGGCGCGGCTGGCCGAAGAGGTCGCCAAGCGGCTCAACCAGGTCACCACGCATGGCGCGCACTCCGGCGGGGGCATTGCGCCGGAGATGAAGATCAGCCAGCCCCCGCAGGCCACTGCCGAACACCAGCCCAGCCTGCAGGACCGCGGTATCTTCCACGCTGCCGAGGCCATGCGCGACATGTACGAGATGGGCGACGCCCCGGCTTGCCCGGTCTGCGGCGCAATCACCGTACGCAACGGCACCTGCTACCGGTGCATGAGCTGCGGCTCAACCACCGGTTGCAGCTAAACACGGGAGTAGCAAAACACACTCACTGCACGCATCGGCCAGTGACGCATCAAGGAGCAGGGTTCATCGCCCTGCTCCTTTTTTTGCGCGCGGCTTACCGTACATTGAGATCGGACACTGGAAAACCGGACCGGATGTTACGTTGGTTTTCGGCTAAAACCGGCTGGAAACAACCAATCCGACTGGAAAAGGCTGTTTTTTAATTGTTCATGGAATAAATTAGTTGAGACAGTGCATGAACCTGTAGTAGGGTAGTGTGAGTAGATGAAGTGCCGGGCATATTGCAAAGCCAAAGCACGTATAAATGTATTACTGTACTTATAAATTGCCTGAAATCAAAAAATAGACCACTGAATTTTCAATTGCTTCTATTGCTGAAGATGTTTCTATAAATCCTGCGCGCTGTTTCAGCATGCAGTCTCCTTGTGTCTCATATCGCAATCCGAGAGTGTGTTTGTTCCAGACTCCCTTGAGAACAAGGAGATGTGATGTTACAGTCCATTGTCCCCATCTGCACGAAGAAAGACGCCGGTCAGTTTTGCCGAAGCACATGCTTAGCATTCGCGATTCTGATTCTGTTCCTCATCGTTCCCGGCGCCTATGCGGCTCATGTTACGAATCCATACTCAGGTGCGACGCAATATGTGAATCCGGATTACGCGACAGAAGTCAATACTGCGATAGCGGCCCAGACATCAGGCTCGACATTGGCCAAGCAAATGGCTGTGGTAGAAACTTATCCGACGGCTATTTGGCTGGATAAGATCGCGGCCATCAATGGCGGTACGGCAAACGGTGGACGCATGAGCCTGCAGCAGCACATTACGGCCGCTCTGGCGCAGCAGGCCGCCTCCGGAACCGGCGAACCCATTGTCATGACGCTGGTGATCTACGATTTGCCCGATCGCGATTGCGCGGCGCTGGCATCGAACGGTGAATTGAGCATTGCCGGCGGCGATACTCCCATTGGTAGTACCACGCCTCTGACGGGTACCGGTATCGAAGAATACGAAACCGATTTCATCGATCCCATTTACACGATTCTGAATCAGTATGCGAGCAACGGTAACATCCGGTTTGTGCTAATCATCGAAGACGATTCGCTGCCGAATATGATCACCAATACTGGATTGAGCTATTCGCTGGCCAATTGCGTTGCCGCCAACGACGGTGAAAATTACCCAAACCTTTCCATGAACGGCGTTTATGTGAAGGGCATTCAGTATGCTCTGAACAAATTTCACTCCATCGGCAATGTTTATAACTATCTGGACGTGGGCCACCATGGCTGGCTGGGATGGCCAGTGAATATGAACGCGGCTGTCCCGTTCTTTTATGATGTGGCGTCAGGTACCACAGCTGGCGTCTCCAGCGTTGACGGATTTATAACGAACACAGCAAACTATGGCCCCACCGTAGAGCCGTATATGACGGCCACGGAAAGTATCGGGGGCAGTGAAGTCTACAGCTCCACATTCTATCAATACGACCCATATATCGATGAGGAGAGTTATGCAGCCGCCTTCGACACAAAATTGATTGCGGCGGGCTTTCCTTCAACGCTTGGTTTCTTGATCGACACCTCGCGCAATGGCTGGGGCGGAACGGACAGGCCCACGGCGGCGAGCACAAGCACCGTGCTTGATACCTTTGTCGACGCCAGCAAAATCGATCAGCGCGACGACATGGGGCAGTGGTGCAACCAGCCCAATGCCGGCCTGGGCATGCCGCCGACCGTCAATCCTGGATACTTCGCCAATCTGCAGGCCTACGTCTGGGTCAAGCCCCCGGGAGAGTCGGACGGCAACTATCCGGGCAGCGTCTACAACGGCGTAACTTCAACGGCCGGCGATGCGAACTGCAATCCGACGCACCAGAATTCACTGGCTAATAACATGGTGACAAACGCGCTGGCGAACTCGCCTTCGGCCGGAACTTTTTGGCTTGAAGAGTTCACCATGCTGGTGGAAAATGCCTATCCGGCGATTTCAGCCAGTACGGCATCAAGCTATACAGTTAGCGCGTCCTCGGTATCTGTTGAGCAGGGAACGAGCGCCTCTAGTAGTGTGACGGTTTCGGCCCTGAATGGCTTCGACAGTGCGGTTAGCCTGTCAGTTAGCGGACTGCCGGCGGGAGTAACCGCAAGCTTCAGTCCGTCTTCGGTAACTGGCTCGGCCGGCAGTACACTGACGTTTACCGCTTCGAGCACGGCTACGGTTGGCTCCGCATCGGTAACCGTGACCGGCACCAGCGGTACAACAGTCGAAACGGCAACGCTGATTTTGACCGTGACCGCGGCCCCGAACTTTACGCTTGCCGCGTCTCCAACGTCGGTGACGGTTGCCGGCGGCTCGACGGCCAGTAGCCAAGTCACTATTACTTATGTCGGTGGACTTACCGGCAGTGTTGCACTTACTGCGAGCAATGTGCCTTCCGGGGTCAGTGCGAATTTCAGCCCTTCGTCCGTGAATGCCAGCGGTACGGCTTCGGTGAGCTTCTACGCGCAAACTGGCACCGCGGTGGGAACGACGAATGTTACGATTACCGGCACGGATGGTTCGATCGCACAGTCGGCTGTCATTGCATTGACAGTTACATCTACGGCCACTGCCACGCCGGCAATCGCCTCCATCAACCCGGTCTCGGGCGTGGTTGGTACATCGGTTACCATTACCGGATCTAACTTTGGATCTTCGCAAGGAACGAGTACCGTCACCTTCGGCGGTACGGATGCGACCGTGACCTCTTGGTCGAATAACAGTATCATCGCGACGGTTCCTACCAGTCTTTCGGCGGGCGTCGTTAGCGTCATTGTCAGCGTGGGCAGCACCAACAGCAACTCTGAGAGTTTTACGGTAACTTCAGCTACCTGCTCGGCAACCAGCACGTTGGGCGCGGGATACTGGCATACCAGTGGCAACAAGATCCTCGATTCCAATGGCAATCAGGTCCGCATCGCCGGCATCAACTGGTATGGCTTTGAAACGACCGACTATCTGGCGCACGGGCTTTGGGCGCAGGATTACAAGACCGTCCTGAATACCATCAAGAGTCTGGGCTACAATGTGATCCGTATTCCTTTCTCCAACGAGTTGGTGGAAAGTAATCCCATACCGACTAACTTCACGCAGAACGCCAATGGAGTAGACGCCAATACGGCATTGGTAGGTCAACATGCATTGACCGATCTCGATACCATCGTTAGCTATGCCGGCTCGATCGGGCTCCGTGTCATCCTCGACAACCATATCTCCGAGGCTGGCAACAACAATGAGGCAAGCGGACTGTGGTATACCAGCGCCTATCCGCAGGCGAACTGGATCGCCGACTGGCAAACCATGGCCACGCGCTATAGTGACAGTAAGTTCACCTTCAACGGCAATCCCACGGTGATCGGATTCGATCTGCGTAATGAGCCGCATTCTCCCACCTCGGGCGGTTCATGCTGGACCGGCGATACCGCGGCACCCAGCAGTTGCCCGGCGACCCTGACCACGCAGAACTGGCCGGTGGCCGCGACCGCCGCGGGCAATGCCGTTCTGGCCATTAACCCCAAACTTCTTATCTTTGTGGAGGGCGTGGATTGCTACGACGGAACCTGTGGCTGGCAGGGCGGCAATCTGATGGGCGTGGCCAGCAATCCGATTACGCTCAACACGGCTAACCAATTGGTTTACTCGGCCCACGATTACGGCCCGAACCTCTATGAACAGTCGTGGTTCAACAGTAGTACAACTGCTGCCAGCTTGCAGAGTATCTGGAGTAAGTACTGGGGATATATCAGCACCAATGGCACGGCACCGGTTTGGTTGGGTGAATTCGGAACCGACAATACCAGTACCGATATTGAAAATACCACCGCGGGTAGTCAGGGGCAGTGGTTTGAAACCATGGTTTCTTACCTGACCAGCAATACCGCCATCAACTGGACAAACTGGGCACTCAATGGCGAGGATAGCTACGCGCTGCTCGACAGCAATTACGATGCGACGCCAGTTAGCTCGCTGAAGCAATCGCTGCTGGCAAGTATTCAGTTTCCGCTGGGCAGCACAACCACATCGTCGTCCTCAGGCTTTACGCTAGCTCCTGCTACGTCAACTCTATCCGTCACACAGGGCAGCAGCGCCACTGACACCGTCACGGTAACGGATGATTGCAGCTTCAGTGGCTCAGTAACTCTGTCGGCGTCTAACTTGCCGTCTGGAGTAACTGCCAGCTTCGGCACGAATCCGACTACGGGCAGTAGCGTGGTGACCTTCGCGGCGTCGAGTTCGGCTGTGGCAGGCACGACGACGGTGACGATCACCGGCACCTCGGGCTCGCTGACCGCAAGCACGACGGTTGCGCTGACGGTAAGTGCAGCGGGCAGCTTCACGCTAGCGCCGACGGCATCAACACTGTCGGTGACACAAGGCAGCAGCGCGACCGACACGGTTACGGTGGCCGATGTCAACGGCTTCAGCGGCTCAGTAACTCTGGCGGCGTCTAACTTGCCGTCTGGAGTAACGGCCAGCTTCGGCACGAACCCCACCACTAGCAGTTCAGTTGTGATCTTCGCGGCGTCGAGTTCGGCGTCGGCAGGCACCACGACGGTGACGATCAGCGGAACCTCGGGCTCGCTGACCTCAAGCACAACCATTGCACTGACGGTAAGCGCGGCGGGCAGCTTCACGCTTGCCCCTGCGGCATCAACTCTGTCGGTGACGCAAGGCAGCAGCGCGAGCGACACGGTTACGGTTACGGATGTCAACAGCTTTAGTGGCTCTGTTACTTTGGCGGCGACTAACTTGCCGGCTGGAGTAACTGCCAGCTTCGGCACGAATCCCACCACGGGCAGCAGCGTGGTGACCTTCGCGGCGTCGAGTTCGGCGACGGCGGGCACCACGACGGTGACGATCAGCGGAACCTCGGGCTCGCTGACCGCAAGCACAACCATTGCGCTGACGGTAAGTGCCGCGGGCAGCTTCACGCTAGCGCCGACGTCGTCGAGTGTTTCGGTGACGCAAGGCAGCAGCGCGACTGACACGGTTACGGTAACGGACGCCAACGGCTTCAGCGGCTCCGTAACTCTGTCGGCGACTAACTTGCCGTCGGGAGTAACGGCCAGCTTCGGAACTAACCCCACCACGGGTAGCAGCGTGGTGACCTTCGCGGCGTCGAGTTCGGCGTCGGCCGGCACGACGACGGTGACGATCAGCGGAACTTCGGGCTCGCTGACCGCAAGCACAACCATTGCGCTGACGATTGCGGCAAGCAGAATCGATACTCCTGGCTTTACCATCAGCGGTACGCCCGTCACGGTGCCTGCCGGAGCTACTACAGGAAACACCTCAACCATTACGGTGACGCCGGCCAATGGCTTCACCGGCAACGTCACATTGACGGCTGAGATTACCTCCTCGCCTTCCGGAGCTCAGGATCCTCCGACGCTGAGCTTTGGTACAACCAGTCCGGTAAGCATTACGGGAACCGCTTCGGGAACAGGTACGCTCACGATCACCACAACAGCTTTTTCAGTGACTGCCACGTTGGCCGACGCCAGACGCAAAGGGATTCCAGGAAGGCTGGCAGGTGGCATTTCATTGGCCTGCCTGCTGCTTGTTGGCATTCCCAAGCGGCGGCGCAAGTGGAGAGCTTTCCTTGGCATGGTACTTCTCTTCGGCATCTGCTGCGGAGGCATGATGGGCTGTGGAGTGAACTTCAAGGAAGATGGCACCACCAAGGGTTCCTATACAGTTACGGTTACGGGAACCTCCGGATCAACCAGCACAACCAATACGTTTACATTAGTCGTGGAATAACGCACACGACAGTAAAAACCAGTAACTACACATGCCGGCCCACTTACTGAAAGGGGCCGGCATGTTTGTATTAGTAGTAAAGGTAAGCCCGATGGCGTATCACTGCAAGCCTGCTAGCCGCGCTTTTGTGCCTTCTGCTCCAATTTACTGGGAGTTGTTCTCTTGTTCGTTCGTCGCTTGGTGCTTCGAACAGCACATCCGGCAACGGCCGCGCGGCCTAAATGACAACTTGAAGCAGCGGCATATAAGGTGTGTGTCTATTTTGCGAACCAGGTTTCCAGCCACTCAAAATCGTGAGCGGCCGCGGTGTCGGATTTTTGGTGTTGCATCTTATACTCAGCGGGCGGCAGGAAAAGAGAAGCGTCCGGCCTGAAGGAAATGTTTTCCAGCCCCCGGATGGTTTCGATGCCGTTCGGATCGCCGTCGATGACCCGGACAATCAGCTTCATCTCCGGCGCAATCCAGACCTCGTGAATCTTCTTGCGTCCCACCTGCTGGCCCGATTCATTCACCGTGTAGAACAGGGTGGTTCGACTTCCATGAGCAGGAACGCCCGCGATGACTTTCTCGCCAAGATCTTCCGAACTGATGCGGCCTTCGTCGGAATGGAATTCCGGTGCCGGATCGGGCAACTCCGATGTCAGGCGTGTGGCCTTTTCCAGATTTGCCTCGGAGAGGAGCATTTCCAGTGTGATGTGCGCGGCTCGTTCGCCTTCCAGCCAATGAGTAATCTTATGTGCTTCCGGATCGATCACAAAAATGCCCCAAACCGGGCATATCGGCGGGGTGCGTAATTCTAGGTGGTCGCATTCCGGTAAGAGGCTGTCGCTGTGGACAACCTGCATCATCAGTTTTCCATCGGCGTCGCGCGCAATCCGCGTAGGATAGCGTTCGTTCTTGATGAATCTCAGTTTTCCATCGGGTAGAACTTGGACCTGGCGGGCGAATTTGATTGCGGTAAACGATGTTTTTGCCGAGGGCGCGGAGTGGCTTTCTGCTGCGCCGCTGGAGGATTCATTTCCGGCCAGGGTTTGCGCTCCTGCGACCTGCAAGATCATTGCTGTGGCGGCCAGTCGCCAGCAAAACGCACAAAACGTGGCGATCTTCATGCGCGAATCCTCCTTCGAGCGGTGATAGAATGCATGCCTGAAACACCTCATAGTTCAGCGAAACTGTACTGAAAGACGTTGCGAAGGGAACAAATGCTCGTTTGGCGATCGGGGACGATAGATGCAAATTGCTACGGGGTAATTTTAATCATTCGCCGCGCGCTTCGAGCTTGCGCAGCGATTTGAGCATTTCGGCGAGCGCGGCCTTGCCGATCTCATGCTCAAACTCTTTTTGTAGCCGGTCGAGGGCGGCGATGGCGCGCATGGCCGCGCGTTTGCCTTGCAGGCGCAGGCTGAGCCGGTAAGCACGCGCGTCCTCGGGGTCGATCTTGCGCTCGACCAGCCCCTTGGCTTCGAGCGAAGAGAGGCAGTGGCTCAGGTTGCCGCGCGTGGTCGAGAAGGTTTCGGCTAACTGCGAGGGTTTGGTCTGCCGTGCATCCTCAAAGAAGAGCGCCGCCAGCACCAGCGCTTCCAGAAAGCCGAGCTTGTCGGCGGCCAGGGCGCGGGCCGCCAGCGCGTCAAAGCGGCGCGCCGCGCGATGAACGGCGAACATGGGGCTTTCGTTGAGAAAGGCGTCGATGCGCATGGCCGGTTGCAGGTAGTTTAGCACTTCAACTATTCAAAGCAATACAAAATCTTGATTGTAAGCCATGGCGCGCGCATTGATGATAAGGGCATGCCGAACATGCTGCGTTCTCGATTTGTCCTTTGCTCCGGATGCTCGTTCCTGCTTGCAACAACTTCCGCGCTGGTTGCGCAAAACCCCGCGCCGCAGGCCGCGCCCCCCGTAAAGGCTGCGACGGAAACACTGGTGGTGCTGGGCACGGCGGCGCCGGTGCCGTTGGCCGCTACCGAACACGCGGTCGAAGTGATTTCCGTGGCGCCGCAGGCGTTGGCCGCCGGGTCGCCGCAGGATCTGCTGCGCGAGGATTCTTCGATTTATCTGGAGCAGCGCGGCGCCGGTGGCGGGCAGGCCGACATCGTGTTGCGCGGCGCCAGCTTTGAGCAGACGTTGGTGCTGGTGGATGGTTTCCGCGTGAATGACGCGCAGGCGGCGCACCACAATCTCGATCTACCGCTGCCGCTGGAGGCCATTGATTCCATTCAGGCGCTGGCTGGCGCCGGCTCGACCTTGCATGGTGTGGACGCGTTGGGCGGAGTGGTGGATTTTTTGACCGCCGCGCCTTCCGACGATTCGCTGTTTCTGCGCGTGGGCGGCGGCAGCTTCGAGTCCAATGAAGAGGCTCTGGTAGCCGGCGCCGCGCGCGGCCGTTGGAGCGGACGCGCCGCCGCGGAGCGTAATTTTTCCACGGGATTCATTGCCGATCGCGATTATCGCAACGAAGACGCATCGGCGGAAAATTGGCTGGGCACGCGGCTCGGCGCCACCGATCTTTTGCTGGCAGCGAGCGACCGGGCCTTCGGAGCCAACCAGTTTTACGGCAACTACAACTCGTGGGAGCGGACCAAGGGCTGGTTTGCCGGAGCGCGGCAGGAGATGGGCAGCCGTACCGTTGCGGCCTTCGCCTACCGGCGGCATAGCGACGAGTTCATTCTCTTCCGCAACAATCCTGCGTACTATGAGAACAATCATCGCGATGGTTCCTGGCAGGCATCGTTGCGGCGCACGGAGAATCTGCCCGCGGGCGCGGTGTTGCTGATGGGTCTCGAAGAAGATGGCGACGCCATTCGCAGCAGCAATCTGGGCACGCACGCGCGCAATCGCGGCGCTGGCTATGTGGATCTGGATCTGCGGCCGGCCCAGCGGCGCTGGAGTCTTTCGGCGGGGGCGCGCGAGGAGATTTTTTCTGGCGGGCAAGCGGTGTTTTCGCCGGAGCTGGCCGGCAGCTTGCGCGTAAGCAGCAGCTTTAAACTGCGATCGAGCGGCGGCTACGGATTTCGCATTCCCACTTACACCGATCTTTACTACTCCGACCCCGCAACGCTGGGCAATCCCAAGCTCAAACCCGAGTCTGCCTGGAGCGGCGAGGCGGGAGTGGACTGGACGCCATCGGCGAAGCTTGCGCTTTCGGCGACGGGATTTTATTCGCGGCAGCACGATGCCATCGACTATCTGCGCGCTACTGCGCTGCCCAACGCCTATCTGCCTGCCTCGTGCACCAAGGCCAATACCTGGTGCGCGGCGAACCTGAACGGGTTGCGCTTTGCCGGCGCCGAGGCGCGGCTGACCTGGAAGCCGGTGGCTTCGCAAACCATTCGCGCCGGCTGGACCGCGGTGGGTGGCGCGCAGAGCGCATTGCACGGGCTCGAATCGGAGTACGTCTTTAACTATCCGGCGGAAAATCTTCACGCCTCGTGGAGCAGCGGGCTTGGCCGCGAGATTGTTCTTACCAATACGGTCGAAGTTACGCAACGCACCGGGCAAACCGCCTATGCGATCTGGAACGCGACGCTCACGCGCGACGTGAGCCGGCTGCGGCCCTATCTGCGGCTGACGAATCTGGGTAACACCGGTTATCAGGAGATTGCCGGCGTGCCGATGCCATCGCGCGCCATCGTGGGCGGCTTTGCGTTGCGGTTGGGGCGCTAGAACAAGATTTTTCTTGCGCGGGCCGCGCGGCAATCTGCTAACGTATCCATGTACCTCGGCAATCCGCGCGAAACCAAATCAGCGGATTCTACTCTTGCTCTCCGGCTCTTGAGAGAGTGCGGATGGAGGCGTTCAAGAGCACACCGGTAAAGGTGTGCGCGCCTCGCGTTCGCACGGCCTTTCCCAAAAACGCCACGCAACAGTTAAGCAGAAGGAGAAGAGTAATGGGTCAGACTGCGCATCATCATGCCATCAGCTATATCGAGTTTGCCGCGACGGATATCGAGCGCGCCAAACAATTTTATGCCGCCGTTTTCGGTTGGCAGTTCAAGGACTGGGGTCCGGAGTATGTTGACTTTCCCGCCGGCGTGGCCGGCCTCGCCGGTGGTTTTCGCCTGAAGAAGGCCGAAGAGACCAGTGGCGATGCCGCGCCATTGGTGGTGCTTTACTCCAAGGATCTGAAGGCGACCGAAGAGGCGATTGTAGCGGCCGGCGGAAAGATCGTCGTGCCTACGTTCGAGTTCCCTGGCGGACGGCGCTTCCACTTTGCCGACGGCGTGGGCAATGTATTGGGCGTTTGGTCGGAATAAGCGGGAATGAAAAGGCGCGGGTCATCAAGATCCGCGCCACAGCCGATTGGGAAATCGGCGCTACAGAGTGAAAAAGCGCGGCGCTAGACCGCAGCCGTCGCACGCGATTCCAACTCCGCCAGCCGCTGGGCCAGCAGCGATTCCAGCTTGACCAGCGCCGCCGTAAAGCCGTCGATGCCTTCCTGCAACTTTTCTTTGGCCATGCGGTCGGCGGCATGCATCTTGTCGAAGGTGGCCTTGTCGAGGGCGATCTTTTCCAGGGGCTGTGTTTGCGCGGCTTCGGGCGAAAGCTTGCGCGGCAACTCGCCCTGCGTGGCTTCCAGTTCGGCCAGCAGTTGCGGAGAAATCGTCAACAGATCGCAGCCGGCCAGTTCGCAGATCTCGCCGATATTGCGGAAGCTGGCGCCCATGACGACGGTTTTGTAGCCGAATTTTTTAAAGTAGTTGTAGACGCGCGTCACCGATTGCACGCCGGGATCCGCGGCACCCTGGTAATCGTTGCCGGTGTCTTTCTTGTACCAGTCGAGGATGCGGCCGACGAAGGGCGAGATCAGCGTGACGCCGGCCTCGGCGGCGGCGACGGCCTGATGCAGGCCGAAGAGCAGCGTCAGATTGCAGTGGATGCCTTCTTTTTCCAAAATTTCGGCGGCGCGGATGCCCTCCCAGGTGGAGGCAATTTTGATGAGAATGCGCTTGCGATCCACGCCCGCGGCCCGATATTCGGCAATGATCTTGCGCGCCTGCGCGACGGTGGCCTCGGTATCGAAGGAGAGCCGGGCATCGACTTCGGTGGAGACGCGGCCAGGAACGATTTCGAGAATTTTTTTGCCAAAGGCGATGGCCAGCCGCTGAAAGGCCAGGTTGGCGACGGCCTGAGCGGCGGCCGAGGCGCCCAGTTCGCTGCGCGCGTCCTTGAGCACGCTATCGACAATGGGCTGGTACTGCGGCATCTGCGCCGCGGCGGTGATCAGCGAGGGATTGGTGGTCGCATCCTGCGGCCGGAATTTTTCCATCGCTTCCATATCGCCGGTGTCTGCCACCACCACGGTGACCTTGCGCAGTTGCTCGAGTAGATTTTGCGGCATGATTCCTCCTTGGGACGGGAACCCGCGCGGGGTTCCCGTGGCCAGTGTAGCGCCTACGGTTGGATGTGCCAAAGGCGGCAAAGATGAATTTTCTATGCCGCGGCGACGGGGTTGGCCAGCACGCCCAGTCCGGGAATCGCGATCTCGACGCGGTCGCCAGCCTGGAGCGGTCCCACGCCGGCCGGGGTTCCGGTCAGTATCAGGTCGCCGGGTTCCAGCGTCATGACCGCGGTGATGGCGCGCAGCAATGCAGCGATGGGAAAGATCAGATCGCGCGTCGAGGCCTGCTGGCGCAGCTCGCCGTTGACACGGGTTTCAAGGGTCACGCCGGCATCGGGATCGATCTCGTCGCTCACCAGCGGACCAACCGGGCAAAAGGTATCGAAGCCCTTGGCCCGAGTCCATTGGCCGTCGTTTTTTTGCAGCACGCGGTCGGAAACATCGTTGGCCAGAGTGTATCCGCGCACCACGCCGCGCCAGTCCTCGTTGGCAGCGAGGTTGCGCGCGCGGCGGCCAATCACGACAACCAACTCGCCTTCGAAATCGATACGCCGCCCGGTGGCGGGCAGCTGGATGACGCCGCCGGGGGCCAGCAGCGCCGAGACGGGCTTGAAAAACAGCAGTGGCTCGGTGGGAACGTCGTTGCCCATCTCGCGGGCGTGGTCGCTGTAGTTGCGGCCCACGCAGACGATCTTCGACGGCGTGACCGGCGCAAGCAGTTGCGCCTCGGCGAGTGGAATCGCGGAAAATTCCGTGGCCTGCGGCTTGGGGCCAGAGTGCTCCAGCCGGTAGCGCAGATCTTCTTCCGGCGCGGGCGCAAAACCGGTGATCCACAACTGGCCCTGGCGCTCTTCCACGTTTCCGTAATGCGTTTTGCTTTCGAGCAAAAACCGGCAATATCTCATGGGTACTCCTCCTGATGCGGCTAAGGCGCGGGCACGGTCTCGGTGGTTGCGGCCGAGCGGTCGCTCTCGTGGCCGTCCTGATCGATGGCGCTCACGGCATAGGTGTAGCTGTGGCCGGGTTCGGCCTTGGCGTCGCGAAAGCTGGGGCCCACCACGGGCTGCGCCGGCGAGATGCGCTGCCACGCGCTGCTGTTCTCGCGCCGGTAGACGACGTAGCCGGCCAGATCGGGCTCGGTGTTGGGCTGCCAGCTCAGATCGACAGCCGGGCTGGCGCCGTTGTCTCCCGCCGTGGCCACGGCAGCCAGGTCTTTGGGCTGCGCGGGAGGAAAAATGTTAACGGCATCGATGCGCACGGGCGCCGTTAACGGTCCGGCCAGCTCCAGCGTCTGTCCATTGACGGTGACCCTGGCCACGCGCTGCGCGCGATACTCGTAGCTCGAACCCATGCGCACATCGGCGTCGAGGGCATGGCTGGAGCGCGCGTTTTCAACCATGAGTTTGCGTTCCTGCGGCTCGGCGGGCGGCGTAAGTACACCCTCTTTGGGTTTTTTTTCGGCCGGTGTCGCCAGCGTGCGCAGCAGGCGAACGGCGGTGGGCGCGCTGGCGCGGTCCGCCGTCCAGCGCAATTCGATGCCGTCGCGGCGCAACTCTGCGGCCAGGCCCGAGAGGGCGCCGGGTGCCTCGCCGGCCAGAACGGCGGCTTCGTTGGATGGTCCCAGGGAGCGATCCCGGCGGTTCTTCAGCTCGACAAAATATTTGAGCGGCCGCGGCGCGCCCGAAGTCAGCGGTTGCGGTAGCGTGTCGGTAAAGCTGCTGGCGGCGCCGGGCTCGACCGTGAGCGTGGCTACCGTGGTGCAATTGGCAAAGGTGGTTTCGCCGCGGCAGAGGCGCGCCGTGACCGGCCCCTTGAGCAGAATTTTGTCGGAGTTTTTCTTGGCGTTGGTCCAGGCGAGCTTGACCTCGCCTCCGGCCCGCGTGGCAGTCAGGTCGTTGACCGGATCGGGCAGGTTCAATGAAGGCGGCAGCGGCGCTCCCGGCATTCCGCAGCCCGCCAAGGCGAGCGTTGCAACCAGCGCGGCCAGCGCCGGCAATCCCACAATGCGTGCACTTTGCATAACGATTTCAGTCTAACGGAGCGGGGCGGCAGACGCGCGCATGAGTTGTAACGCGACGGGGGAAATTCGCGCGCTTGCAGAACCAGCGCGCGGCAAAGTGAAAGAGCCACGGTGGTGCAGCCTGTTGGAAAAAACTGTATCACCGTGCCTTTGCAAAACGCCGGCATCACCGGCGTTTCCGCTAAATCTTCTTCAGATTGGCGAACTTTTCCATCAGTTTTTTCATGCCGTGGCGGGCAAAGAGCACGGTGAGCTTGGCGTCTTCGCCTTCGCCCTCGCGCATCAGCACCGAGCCCTCGCCGTATTTGGCGTGTACCACGCGCTGACCTTTTTTCAAGTTCGTTGCCCCGCCGGCAGCGCCACTTCCAACGGCCGAAGCCGAGGACGTAGAGTTGCCGCTGCCGCCGTGCACCGGGCTGGTGAGCGCGCCGGGCCGGCCGCCAAAGAAGCGGGCGATGTTGTCGATCGAGTTTGGTTGCGCCTCAGTGCCTTTGGCCGTGGACGTGCTCTGTGGTTTCGTCTCCGCCTGGTTTGCCGCGCCGGGTTTCTTGTGGCTGGCCGTCATCCACGAAGCGACAAAGGGCTTGTCGGAGCTGAAACTTTTGCGTTTCGCCGGAGAAGGAAAAAACTCCTGGCTCTCGTCCTCGTAGTTGAAGTGTCGGCTTTCGGAATCGGCGCCGTAGCGGTTGCGGCCGCCATACGATGGCGTTGTCCAGGCCTGAATGGGGTTGCCCAGGTTCTCGATCAGTTGCGAAGGAATCTCTTCCAGAAAGCGCGAAGGAATGCTGGCCTCGGGCATATCGGCGCCGTAGCGGCGGCGATAATGCGCGCGCGTAAGAATCAGCGTGTTCATGGCGCGCGTCATGCCCACGTAGCAAAGCCGGCGCTCTTCTTCCAGTTCGTCGGGGCTGGTGAGCGTGCGCGAGTGCGGAAAAAGACCCTCTTCCAGGCCGGGCAAAAAGACCAGCGAAAACTCCAGCCCCTTGGCCGCGTGCAGCGTCATCAGCGTGACGCGCGCCTCGGGGTCGAACTGGTCGGAGTCGGAGGCCAGCGCCGCGTTGTCCAGAAATTCGGCCAGCGTTTCGCCGCGTTCCTCGGCGTCGTGCGCGGCGTTGGCCAACTCCTTCAGGTTTTCAATGCGGCTGACGGCCTCGGGCGTACCCTCGGACTCCAGCGCCCGGATGTAGCCGGTGCGGTCGATGACAAAGCGGATCAGCTCAGGCAGCGTGGCCGCGTCGCCGGGCGAGCGGAAGGCCGGCTTTTCGGCGTTGTCGGGTTCGCCCTCAGGGGCTACAGCCCCCGCATTTTGAGGCTCAATTACGTACGGGCTCAAGCCCGTACCCTTCACGTTGAAGTCTGTATCTTTCGCGCCGGAGCCGGAACTGCTTTCGTTCAGCGCCGAGTCCGAAGTTTCTTCATCGGCCGCGCCAAAGTCGAAGCTGATATTTCCGCCGTCCCGCTCCCTCGTTCCCTTGTTCCCTTGGTCGCCGTCTTCGCTACCAAATGAGAAGTCCGTGTCTTCGTCGGTAGCGGCGGCCTCGGCCAGATCGGCCGAAAGCTTGCCGGCAAAGTCGGGGTCCATCATCGCCTGCGCGTCCAGAATCAACTGGCGAAAGTTTTCGAGAGCCATCGCGGCGCGCGTGGGGATCAGGCGATTGCGAATGGCCTCGCCTAATACCTCCCAAGTGGATTTGCCCGTCTCCAGCGCCAGCCGTTCCAGGGTTTCCAGCGTGGTTTTGCCAATGCCGCGGGCCGGCGTGTTGATCACACGCTGCAAGGCCATCGAGTCGTGGGAGTTGCGAATTAGCCGCAGATAACTGAGCAGATCCTTGATCTCGGTGCGCTCGTAAAAACTGAAGCCGCCCACCATCGTGTAGCGGATGTTGTAGCGGCGCAGCGCCTCTTCCACCAGCCGCGACTGCGCGTTGGTGCGGTAGAGCACGGCGCAGTGCGCGTCCTGGTCGGAGTTGGTCTCGCGCAAAAAGGCGCGTATCTTGTCGGCGATGAACAGCGCCTCGTTTTCGCCGTCGGGCGCTTCGTAGTAGCCCACCGGCTTGCCGCCCTGCCGCTCGGTCCACAGCTTTTTGCCCTTGCGCTGGCGGTTGTTGGCCACCACCGCGCCGGCCGCCTCCAAAATCACCTGCGTCGAGCGGTAGTTCTGCTCCAGGCGGATGATCTGGGCGTTGGGAAAATCTTTCTCGAAGTTCAGAATATTGTTGATGTCGGCGCCGCGCCAGGAGTAGATCGACTGGTCCTCGTCGCCCACGCAGCAAACGTTTTTGCGCTCGCCGGCCAGCAGCTTCATCAGCTCGTACTGTGGCCGGTTCGTGTCCTGGTATTCGTCGACGAGCAGATAGCGGTAACGCCGCTGATAGCGCTCGCGCGTGGCTGGGGAGACCTTGAGCAGCCGCACGGCTTCGAGCAGCAGATCGTCGAAGTCCATGGCGTTGTTGCGCGCCAGATCGGCCTGGTAGGCCTTGAAGATGTGCGCGATGCGCTCGCTGGTCGCGTCTTTCGACTCCAGAAAAAACGCCTGCGGATCGACCATGTGGTTTTTGGCCGACGAGATGCGGCTGAGCACGGTGCGCGGCGTCAACTGCTTGGAGTCGATGCCCATCCGCTTCATGATCTGTTTGACGATCGCCTGCTGGTCGTTCTCGTCGTAGATGGCGAAGTCGCGCGACAATCCCTGGCCGTTCACCTTCAGCTCTTCAATGTCGCGGCGTAGCAGCCGCACGCAGAGCGAATGGAAGGTGGAAAGCTGTGGCTTGGTCAGCGCGGTGTGGCCGATCAGATGCTCCACGCGCTCGGCCATCTCGCCGGCCGCCTTGTTGGTGAAGGTCACGGCCAGAATCGCCTCCGGCGCGACGTTTTTCTCCTGGATCAACCAGGCGATGCGATGGGTAATGACGCGGGTCTTGCCCGATCCGGCGCCAGCCAAGATCAGCAGCGGGCCTTCGGTGGCCTCCACCGCGGCGCGCTGTTCGGGGTTCATCTTTTCCAGGAGAGAGTGCAATGCTTTTCGGTCCGGAGGGAAGGTTCCTGTCTCTAGTGTAACGGCAGCGGCGGCGGCGTGGTGAACGGCCGGATCGCAGGTGGCAAAACCGCGCCATTTTGTGCGGGCGATATAAATTCATGAGACGGCATGGACGGTTCTTTGCTCAAATAACTATTCATCCAACCAGCATCTGGCCTTTTCCAGTTGATCCGGCGGCCAGTAAACACGGCATTCGGTTGGATGGCCGATCGACTTCAGCAGCAGGCTCTCACGCGGCATATCGCCAGAAACGCGCAGCCAGCGATCTTGGGTTTGCCCCTTCAACGTAAATTGGACATGCGCTTCCACGCCATAAAGAATTTTTCCGCCATACGAAGAATCGATGGTTCCATCGACGACCTTCCTCATCTCCAGAATCTTGCCACGGGCTGTTTCGTATTTTGAAGGAATCGAGTGCCCCCAATGGGCAAAGGCGAGCAGCGTGGCATACGAAGCCAGAAAAATAACCAATAACAGCCCAAGTTTCCACCAAACGATGGGCTTGGGCGGGGCCTTCGGTTTGTTGATATGACGATGGCTCATGGAGATCGAAACGGCGTAGTCGCAAGCAATAGAATTTTCCCATATCTCCTTGCCTGATGGAGCGGGTGATCGCAAAACGTCCTGGGCAATCGCATTTGCAACTGCGGCAGTGAAACACCGCGGTTCTTTGGCCTCTGCCCGTAACGGGAAGGCCCATGCTCCTTCCCCGCGAACTCGCGTGCGACCTGTCAAGAAATTTCAATTGCGATTGCCCTGGCAAAGCACCTTTTCCGATTTTCCGGAGCGATGTGCCGAGGGTTAATTTTTGTTGAGAAATGTACAATTTGTACAAAATAGACAAAATGTACAATTTGTCTGATAATAAACTCATGCCAACTGTTTCGGCGACCTATGCCAAACAAAACTTTGCGGCCATGATCGATACCGCGCAGCGCGAACCGGTATGTATTCGCCGCCATGACCGCGATCTGGCGGTTCTGATCTCCGCCGAGGAGTACGAGCGTATCCGTAAGCTGCGTGCCGAGGAGCTGATCCGGCTCAGCAGCGAAATGACCCGGTATGCTGAGTCAAAGGGCATGACCGATGAAGTCTTCGAGCAATTGATGGCCGACGAAAGATGAGTCACCGGATTGTGATCGATACCAACGTCTATGTCAGCCGTGCGCTACGTGGAGCGTCGGTACCGGGTAGGGCAGTCGACCGGGTGTGGAGCAAGGATGTAGCGCTGTTTTCTGATGAAACCAGGGCAGAGTTGTATGTGGTTCTCCGGCGGCCGAAGTTTGCTCCGTTTCTCGATCCTGAAACTTTGGAGCAGTTTCTCGCCAAGGCCAAGGAAATCGCGGTTTTTGTTCCGGTTGAATCTTCCATCCACGCCTGCCGCGACGCGCGCGACGACAAATTTCTTTCTGTCGCTGTTGCTGGCCGGGCCGACGCGATCGTCACGGGCGATACCGATCTGCTGGCCCTCGATCCCTTTCGCGGCGTAGCGATTCTTGCGCCGGGCGACTATCTGGCGCGGCAATAAAGTTTATCGGCGCGGCCTCTGCTCAAACCATTCCCATCAGATGTTCCAACCGCTGGCGCGCCATCTGGCCCACCGCTTCCAGGGAATATTTATTCCGTATTTGCGCGGCTCCAGCCTCGGCTTGTTGCCGGGCCTCGTCGCGGTTTTCGTAGACCGCGCGCAGCAGTTCGGCGGCGTGGCGGGCGTCGGGCGCGGCCCAAACCATCTCCGGCGTGAAGTGGAAGTAATCCGGATCGTCGCCGCGCGCGGCGGGGGTCATCGCGTAACGCACCAGGTGGTGACAGCGGGGATCGAGATAATCCATGGGGCCGGAGTAGCCGGTGGCCACCACCGGAGTGCCGGCGCAGGCGGCATCGAAGAGCGGATAGCACCAGCCCTCGCTGCGATGCAATGAAATGTAGCAATCGGCGCGGCGCATCAGCGCCGCCATCCGGTCCTCGGTCCAGTGATCCTGAAAGATCTTGATGCGCGCGTTGAGCCCGTCGGGCGTGAGCTGGGCACCGCTGCGTTGGATGGCCAGCGCGACCTGCTTGCGAGCGATCAGCGGATGGGTAAATCCGAACATGGTTTTGATGAGCAACTTTGCCTTCGGCTCATGGGCAAAGGCGCGCAGAAATGCTTCCACCGTGCCGGCCAGATTTTTGCGCTCCTGCCAGGTGGCCACGGCGAGCACCACAAAATCGTCTTTCGCAAGATCGAATCGCCGCTCGATCTCCGCGGCGTTTTCCACTTTTGCCGGAGGCACGTGCACCGGATGCGGAAGCTGAAAGACCGGCGTTTTCAGTTGCCGGCGGAAGACCTCGGCATTGTAGCGGGAGGGTGTCCAGACCTCACGCACCTGATCCAGTACGGTGACGAACTGATCCGGCAGAGTCTCGGCCTCCCAGGTGGTAAGCGCAATCAATCGCGGAAAGACCTCGCGCAGCGAGACCAGGTCAAGCGGTTCGGTGTGGCAGATGCAGAAATCGGCGTTGATCGGCCGCTTGAGCAGAGAATCGATCAGTGGATCGTCGATGGAGCGGTTGGCCTCGCCCCTGCGGTCGATGACCGAGATCTGAATCGCCGCCCGGTGCAGGGCGTGAATATAGGAGCGCGCCGCCGTCCCAAAGCCGGTGGCCGAAAAGACGAATCCGTTGTAGACAATCCGCGGTGTACGCGGCCCCGCGATCACCGGAGTCTGGCCGATGATGACCTCGGGCGCCTCCGCGACAAACACATCGCTCATCTTTACCAGCTTCTCAACGGTAATTTTGAACCTCTCGGTGCCCATGCTAAGCAACGGAACCGCTGCCGCGCGCGGAAACCGCAAAGTTCACCATGCAAGCTTCCTGTTTCGAACCGAAGAGTCAATGAAGTTATTTTGGGAAATTTCCGGGATCGCCTGGATTTGCGTGGATTGTAGGAGATGAGCCATGCGCGAATGGTTGTTGCAGCGCAGCCATAAAGAAAATCCGCAGGCCGTATGGCGCGGCCCGCGGATCAGATTCTGCAACGCTGTTGCGGTTAGAAATTGATGGAGAGCGTGCCCGAGATCGACCGTGGCGCGCCCACTTGCAGGGTGTTGTAGTTGAGCGCCAGCGGGTCGTGTAGTGTGACTCCGTTGGTATCGATGGCGCCGAAGTATTTTTCGCCGGTTAGGTTGGAGATGTTGAACTGGGCCTTGAAGTTTTTGAATGCGCCCAGGTCTTCGCGATTGTATCCGGCGCCGAAGTCGGCCAGCCAGCGGCCGTCGACCGAGCCGTCGTTCGAGTACGTGAAGTAGCGGGTGGACATATAGTCGGCCCCGAGCTTGCTAAAGAAGCCATGCTTGGAGTACTCGAGTGAGTTCTTGTATAAAAACTCGGGTGTATCCAGCGCGATTTTGCCGATGATGCTGTCGCAGGCTCCGCTGGAAAGCGTATAGACGCAGTTGCCGCTGGAGTCTTTGGGATCGCCGTCATAGGTGGAGCGGTTCCAGGTGGCCGCGCCGTAGAAGGTCACTTCCGGTGTAATGCGGTAGCTGACCGAGCCGTCAATGCCATTGGTGGTGACGCCGGGGACGTTGCTCAATTCCGAGGCCTTGCCCTGGATGCCACTGCCGTTGGAAAAGGCCAGCAGGCGGTCGAAGAAGTTGACGTGGAAGTAGCTGGCCTGCATGGAGGCGTGATGGCCGGTGTAGCGATAGCCGATTTCCTCGGTCCAGGAAGTCTCGGGTTTCAGCGATTTCTTCAGAGCATTGAAGGCCTGCTGGGTCGTAATCGTCGAGGACTTGGATTGAACGCCCCAGGGCGAGTTGCTGAAACCAAATCCGCCCGGCACATATGAGCGCACATTGTAAGCCGCGTCGCCGAAGATTTCGTTCTGATGGTCGAGCTTGTAGTTGGCGCCAAATTGAGGAAGGACAGGCTTGCCGCTGGTAAGTTGTCCCTGGCCATAGCCGGATGGAGTTACGCCATAGCTGGCCAGAAAGGTCTTGGAAAGCTCGCCGTCAGTTGTCGTTTCCTCAGTTTTGAAGCCCGCCGCCAGCGTCAACTTTTCGTTGACCTTATACACATCCTGGATGTGCATGTCGTAGACGGTGGTGTTGAAGACGTACTCCCAGACCGTGGTGAAGGGGTTGCTGGGGAACGAGTACAGCGAGTGCATGGGGCCGGCCGTGCTGGTGGCATAGTAGCGGCGGGCCAGATCCCAGCGCTCGCCCTCGAACCAGAAGCCGAACTCGACCTTGTTGCGGCCGCTTTCATACGCAGCCGAACCGATGAAGCCGCCGCGGTTGATGCCATATTCCGAAGTGCGCAGAGCGATGGGCGAGAGTATCGTCGTGGGGCTGTAATAGTTATCGTAGGTCGGTTGATAGTTTGAGAACCAGAGTCCGCGGCCATCGTCGTGGTGGCCGTAGCCGATGAGCTTCAGCGTCCAGTGATCGCCGATGGCCTGCTTGTATGTCACCGCTCCGATCTGGTCTTTGCGCAGGCCCGCGCCGGCATAATAGGCGGCATCGCAGGGATCGTTGGCCGAGTCGAGGCTGCCGACCGGCGCCGGGAAGCCATAGACGGAAGCGCTTACGCCACTCACGCCGCAGGTATTTCCGCCGGTGGCGGCATACGCCGCTTCGGTGGCCCAGCCCGCCTTCACGGAGTTGGCCCAGTTACCGTAGTTATCCCAGCTATAACCCAATTGCTGCACCCAGATCTTGCTCACGTCCTGGTAGTCCACTTCGCGCCGGTCCGAGACATCGGCATAGATCGACAGAACGCCATTGGCGCCCATATAGTGGACTAACTTGCCGTTCAACTGCCAATAGTTCTGGCCGATCTGCCCCTGGCCGCGCCACTTATCGGCCAGGTTATAGGCGCCAGACAAGAAGAACTTGGTGTGATTGGGAAAGAGTCCCGAGTCAAAGCGGGCAAAGGTGCGGTAAGCGGCATAACTGCCAAAGCTCTGGTTGAGGGTAATATTGCGCTTGTCGCGTGGTTCGTCGGAGTAGAACTGGATGGTGCCGCCAAGGTCCGAGGTCGAGGCCGTTTCCAGTGCGCCGGTGCCTTGCGAAAGCACCATGCGGCCAATGTTCTCGTCGGTGATGGCGCGGCTGATGTGCAACCCGTTCCAGTTGCCGTAGCTCATGTCGCCCAGCGGAATGTCGTCAAGGGTAAAGCCCAGCTGGTTCTGATTGAATCCACGCACCGAGATGCGCACCGCCCACTCGTACGATCCATAAGGATCGGCGGCCTGGAAGTTCACGCTGGGTAAAGCGGCGAGCGATTTTACGGGGCTGGTGCCGGGCATCTCTTCGATCAACTGCGTCGGCTCGATCGATTGCTCCACGCGGAACTCGCCGGGCGCGGTCACGACAACACTTTCCGTGGTTGTGATCTTTGGCTTGGTAGCGTTTTCCACCGCGACCGCCGTGTTGGCCGAAGTGCCGGGTGTCTGCTGCGCAACTGCCGCGGCCGCCAGGCCGAGCAGGATCGCGTTCAAGAATAGGCCTCTATTCATAAATTGTCCTTTCTGAAATGGCATGAGGGAAACAAGTAAGTACAAAGGGGGATTATTTTGTCTTTGTCGAATGATGCCGCGTGTTTTGTCCGCTGGAAGCACCGCCGGGAGTTGCCGGAACCCGTTGTGAGAACTACACCCGCTTCTTGTCAATGGAGCGGTACCGGCTGATGCTGTAGGAACATTAGAGAAGTAAAAGTAATAAGTTGTGACGGGAAGATGAATATCTTGTAATACAAGCTGGCTTGCGCTGTGGATATCTTCACCTCGATCAAAGTGGCCACGATAAGTCAGCTAGAGGAGTTATCATCATGGTTCTCTATATGCAGAAAATTGCATGGATGTGTACTGTAACTTATCCCTCGGAGCTATAGTTTTCTCGCACGTGTCGTAGGCACAATTGCCGTTATTCTCGCGCTTCAGTTTGTGCAATTACCCGCAATTTCGCACGAGTGTGATTTTGGCGGGGATTTAGCTGTATTAAGGGTCTGAGAAGAAGTCTGCGACAATGGCCAATATGGTGTGCGTAGCCATTTGTGATGGTACTGATGATGCCGCGATAGTCCTTCTTCGAAAAGCGCTTGATGGGGAGGGGGCAGAACTGATTGATAAAAGTTGGGCAATAGGAACCGACCTTTATACGCTCAAGATCGGAAACGAAGAAATTTGCATTTTCATCGATGCGTGGAGTTGCGATATTGAAGGTAGTCAAGAAGTTGTGGATCGTGTCCGACTTGTATATGAGCAACTGAAGGTGGTTTCGCGGAGCGAACAAACGTAGTGCCTCCAGCGCTGTTTTTCGCATTTCGATCAGTTTGATAGTTTGAACGGACAATATGTGAGCCGCCAATTTGGTTCCACTTGCAATTCCTTGACCACTTCGATATGATCCTAGAATATGCGCCGGGGAAACCTCTGCGCAGTCATCAGCACCACGGTTTTTGGCTCTGGCTTGGGTGAGGCGGCAATGCGCCGTTCCTTGATCCGGGGTTCCGCTCTGGCGGGCTGGCAAAGACGGTGGGAGACGAGGGAAGAATGGCAAAGACAGGCAAGAATATTGCGAAGGCGCGCGAGGCTGTGAACAAAGCGGCGTATCCGCTGCCCGAAGCAGTCGATCTCCTTAAAAAAGTGAAGTACGCCAAGTTCGACGAGACCGTCGATCTGACGTTGCGTCTGGGCGTGGATACGCGCCACGCCGACCAGATGGTCCGTGGCACGGTGGTGCTGCCGCACGGGTTGGGCAAGACCAAGACCGTGGCCGTGATCGCTACCGGCGACCGGCAGAAGGAAGCCCAGGAAGCGGGCGCGGATTTTGTCGGCGGCGAAGAACTGGTCGAGAAGATTCAGAAAGAGAACTGGACCGATTTCGACGCGTTGATCGCGACCCCGGACACGATGAAGCTGGTGGGCCGGTTGGGCAAGGTGCTCGGTCCCAAGGGCCTGATGCCGAACCCTAAGACCGGCACGGTGACCACCGATGTGGCTGCCGCGGTGCGCGAGATCAAGGCCGGCAAGGTGGAGTTCCGCGCCGATAAGACCAGCCTGGTGCATGTGCCCGTGGGCAAGCTCAGCTTCGATCCGCAAAAGCTGATCGACAACGCGACCACGGTGATTACGGCGATTGTCCGTGCCAAGCCTTCGGCGGCCAAGGGCAAGTACATCAAGAGCACGACGTTGAGCTCGACGATGGGCCCTGGCGTGCCGCTGGATTCGGCGGTTGCTGAGGCGGCGGCCAAGAAGTAGGCTGCGGCGATAGGGCCGGTGAACGGTTGCCGGCTGGTCCATGCGGATTGAGGCGGCTGGCTGGCAAAGAGTTTTGCGAAACGGATTGAAACATGCGCCCGTCAGGGCGAGAAAAGAGATTGGTGGGCAGGCAAGACAGGGCCGGAAATGACGGCCGCTGACGACTGATCACCGATCCCTGTGCGGAGCACGAAATGGCGATTTCAAAGGCGAAGAAGGCGGAAAAGATCCAGTTGCTGGCCGGGGAGCTGGCCAACTCGACGACCGCAATCGTGGGTACGTTCAACAAGTTGACCGTGGCCAAGGATTATGAGCTGCGCAAGACCATCCGCGAGGCGGGTGGACGGTATCGCGTGCTCAAGAACAAGCTGGCCCCGATCTCGGGCAAGGGCACGCAGATCGAGGCGGCGCTCAAGGGCCTGAAGGGCGTCAACTCGGTGGCCTTTACCTCGGGCGATCCGGTGGCGCTGGCCAAGGTTTTTGCCAAGTGGGCCGGCGAGAACGAGGCCGAGTTCCAGTTCAAGCTGGGCATTGTCGACGGCAAGCTGTTGACGGTTGAAGATGTGAAGGCGCTGGCGACCATGCCGGGCAAAGAAGAGATCTTTGCCAAGCTGCTGTTCCTGATCAATGCTCCGGCGCAGCGTTTGGCTACGGTGATCAATGCTACGGGCCGCGATCTGGCGGTGGTGTTGAACCAGGGCGTCGAGAAACAGAAGTTTGCCGCGGCGTAAGCGGCCGCAAGCTGCCAGCTATTAGTTCTCAGCTTTCAGTATGGTCGCGCTGAAACCGAGTGTGTTGGCGCAGCAAAGTTGGAACTGATAGCTGACGGCTGAAAGCTGTTTTTAGGGTTTGGGTTGCCGTTCGATTGGTGGGGGCGCGAGTCTGGCGCATCGGAAACCTGCCGAAGGATCTGGCGGCCAAAGGTAACAACAAATTACGTTTTGATTTGAATGGAGAAGAACATGGCGGATCTAGCACAGTTGGAAGAACAGATTGTGGCCCTGAGCCTGCTGGATGCAGCGGCTCTGGTCAAGAAGCTCGAAGAGCGTTTGGGCGTTTCGGCTGCCGCGGCAGCTCCGGTGGTTGTGGCCGGTGCGGCGGGCGCTGCGGCTCCCGCGGCCGAGGAGAAGACGGAGTTCCAGGTCATCCTGAAGGATGCCGGCGCCAACAAGATCAACACCATCAAGGCTGTGCGCGAAGTTACCTCGCTCGGTTTGAAGGAAGCCAAAGATCTGGTTGATGGCGCTCCCAAGCCGCTCAAGGAGAGCGCGACCAAGGAAGAGGCTGAGGCCATCAAGAAGAAGTTTGAAGGCGTGGCCACTGTCGAAATCAAGTAGGTTGAACGCGCTTGCAACTAGGGTCGGGACGCGCTACCATAGAAGTTGCGCGTCCCGCCGGTCCCGCGTGGAAGTCGTTTTACGTGTGCGGGCGGGATGAGTGGGGGCGCGGGTTCAAGGCTTGGTTTTGTCGTTTTGGGTCAACGGTTTGCCTTCTGGTCAGGCGGCGGCTGTTGATGAGTGTCGGGTAGCTGGCAATTCGCGGCGGTAGCGGATTTGGCGATCGGCGAGGGCATGGAAGACAATTCGGATGGGAGCACAGGCGACGGTCCGCGCTCGTGAGGCATTGCGTCCTTACGGGCTTTTCGTGTCTCCCGGTGCGTGTCTAGTTTTTTAGGGCTTCACATGAGTTCTACGCACAGCTTCCCGGAACGGTATAACTCGCAGCTTGGAGTTTGCCGTCGCGATTGTTCTCCCAATTGTGCGCAGTCTAGCGCAGATCACCGATGCGCGGCAATATCCGCCACGCGTTTTTGACGCGGCTCTCACAGAACTCCACTGGCCTGGGTTCTAGCCGGTGTGCCGGGGCAGTTTTCCCGGGCCGCCGCTGATGATAGGAGCGGAACCGGTTCGGTTTCGCTGGTCTGTATCTACGATTTCAAGTATTTCACTGGCGCCACGGGACTCGGGCGCCGGGGTGGCGTGGCCAGATTTGTGGCGCGCCGCAGCGACGAGACTCAGGAGTGATCATGCCCAACGAGAAGCGCGCGATTCGCAGCCGGCTCGACTTTTCCAAGATTCCCACCGCAACCCAGATTCCCAATCTGATTGAAGTGCAACGCCGCTCCTATGAGCGCTTCCTGCAAATGGACAAGCTGCCCAACGAGCGCGATGACTCGGGGCTGCAGTCGGTCTTTGTGTCGGTGTTCCCGATTACCGACTTCCGTGGCATCTCGCAGCTGGATTTTGTCGATTATCAGATCGGCAACTGGGAGTGCAAATGCGGCCACCTGAAGGGGCTGCATCACCTGCGTACGGCCTGCGTGCATTGCGGCGCCATGGTCATCACCGACCCCTTTCTGCCCGGCGACGTGCTCTGCCAGAAGTGCGGCACCTACAACAAGAACACGCCGGACTTTTGTAACAAGTGCGGCGACCCAGTTGGCCTGCAACTGAAGTACGACCAGTTGGAGTGTGAAGAGCGCGGCATGACCTTCTCGGCGCCCTTGAAGGTGACCGTGCGCCTGACCATCTACGACAAGGATGCCGAGACGGGCAACAAGACCATCCGCGACATCAAGGAGCAGGAGGTCTTCTTCGGCGATATTCCGCTGATGACGCCCAACGGCACCTTCATCGTCAACGGTACCGAGCGTGTGATCGTCAGCCAGTTGCATCGCTCGCCGGGCGTCTTCTTCGAGACGGCCAACAACCGCACCTACTTTTTGGGCAAGATCATTCCCTACCGCGGCAGTTGGGTCGAGTTCGAGTACGACCAGAAGAACACCCTCTACGTGCGCATCGACCGCAAGCGCAAGTTTTTGGGAACCATCTTCCTGCGCGCTCTGGGACTGCGCTCGGACGAGGAGATTCTCAAGACCTTCTACACGGTCGACAAGATCGCGATCGAGGACGGCAAGCTGCTTTGGTCGGTGCCGCTAGAAGCGGGCGTGGCCACGCATCTGACCGGCGTCAAGCCGGCGCACGCCATCCGCCACGGCAACGATGAGATCGCCCATTCCGGGCGCAAGATCACCGCGCACACCCTCAAGGCGCTGCGCGCCGCGGCTATCGAGAAAGTGGAGGTGGAAGCCGCCGAGCTGGATGGCGCGCTGACGGCCTCCGACGTGATCGACACCACGACCGGCGAGGTAATCGTCGAGGCCAACGTCGAGCTGACCGCCGACCGGCTGCACAAGGTGCTCTCCTCGGGTGCCGGCAGCTTCGAGATCTTCTTCCCCGACCGCGACGACGTGGGCAACATCATTTCGAATACCCTCAAGCGCGACTCGATTCACAAGCCCGAGGAGGCGCTGATCGAAATCTACCGCAAGCTGCGCCCGGGCGACCCGCCGACGCTGGACACGGCCACGGCTCTGTTCGAGGGCATGTTCTTCGATCCGCGCAAGTACGACTTCTCGCGCGTGGGCCGGTTGAAGTTCAACATCAAGCTCTACGAGAGCCAGGATGCGACCTCGCTCGATCACCGTACTCTGACGCCGGAGGATTTTTATTCGACGATCAAGTACCTGCTCAAGCTGCGCAAAAACATCGGTGTGGTCGATGATATCGATCACCTGGGCAACCGCCGTGTCCGCGCCGTTGGCGAGCTGATGGAGAATCAGTTCCGCATCGGCCTGGTGCGCATGGAGCGCGCCATCAAGGAAAAGATGAGCGTCTATCAGGAACTGAATACGGCCATGCCGCACGACCTGATTAACGCCAAGCCGGTGATGGCGGCCATCCGCGAGTTCTTCGGTTCCTCGCAGTTGTCGCAGTTCATGGACCAGACCAACCCCCTGTCGGAGATCACGCACAAGCGCCGTCTCTCCGCACTGGGGCCGGGCGGTCTGAGCCGCGAGCGTGCCGGATTCGAAGTCCGCGACGTGCACACCACGCACTACGGCCGTATCTGCCCGATCGAAACCCCGGAAGGTCCGAACATCGGCCTGATCAGCTCGCTGAGCTGTTTTGCGCGCATTAACGAGTACGGCTTCATTGAATCGCCCTACCGCCGCGTCAAGGATTCGCACATCCTCGACTATGTGGAGATTGCCAACGCCGGCGAGAGCGGGCTGCGGGTGGGCGACCACATCGAGAAGGATGAGGCCATCAAGCTGAACGCGCAGTTGAAGAAGGACGGCAAGCGCCCCATCGACACCATCCCCTTCAGCTTCTACCTCTCGGCCTGGGAAGAGGACAAGCACACCATCGCGCAGGCCAACATCGAGTTCGATGAGACGGGCTGCATCACCGAGGATCTGGTGAACGCCCGCCGCATGGGTAACTTCGTGCTGGTCAACCGCGCCGAAGTGGACTACATCGACGTCAGCCCCAAGCAGTTGGTTTCGGTAGCCGCTTCGCTGGTGCCCTTCCTGGAGCACGACGACGCCAACCGCGCGCTGATGGGCGCCAACATGCAGCGCCAGTCGGTGCCGCTGTTGGTGGCCGAGGCGCCGCTGGTGGGAACCGGCATGGAAGGTGTGACGGCGCGCGACTCCGGCGCCGTGATCCTGGCCAAGCGCAACGGCATTATCGATTCGGTCGACTCCGAGCGCATCATCGTGCGCGTCGAGGGCGAGCACCATCCCACGCAGATGTCGCGCGAGGTCGGTTCCGATATTTATCAGCTGATCAAGTTCAAGCGCTCCAACCAGAACACCTGCATCAACCAGAAGCCGGTGGTGCGCGAGGGCGAGCGTGTGCTCAAGGGCCAGGTGATCGCCGACGGACCGTGCACCGAAAGCGGCGAGCTGGCGCTGGGCCGCAACGTGCTGGTGGCCTTCATGCCCTGGCGCGGCTACAACTTCGAGGACGCCATCCTGATCAGCGAAAAGCTGGTGCGCGAGGATTACTACACCTCGGTGCATATCGAGGAGTTCGAGATCGAGGCCCGCGACACCAAGCTCGGCCCCGAGGAGATCACCCGCGATATTCCCAACGTCAGCGAGCATGCGCTGCGCGATCTGGACGAGAGCGGCATCATCCGCATCGGCGCCCAGATCGGCCACGGCGACATTCTGGTGGGCAAGGTGACGCCCAAAGGCGAAACCCAGCTTACGCCGGAAGAGAAGCTGCTGCGCGCCATCTTCGGTGAAAAGGCCGGCGATGTGCGCGACGCCTCTCTCACCTGCCCTCCGGGCATCGAGGGCACGGTGGTCGATGTGCGCATCTTCTCGCGCAAGGGCCAGGAAAAGGACGAGCGCGCCAAGCAGATCGAAGCCGAGTACATTGCCAAGCTCGAGAAGAACCTGGGCGACGAAATCCGCATTCTGACCGACGAGCGGTTGAAGCGTTTGGAAGTGATCCTGGGCGGCAAGGAAGTTCTGGCCGACCTGCACGACGAACGCACCAACAAGCGCCTGCTGACCAAGGGCACCATTCTTGATCGCGATACCATCGAGCGCATCTCGACCAAGAACCTCAAGCGCATCCGCTACGCCGACAAGGACCCGCGGGTCAATGAGCAGATCGACGAGATCGAGGAGATGACCTCGCGGCAGATCGAAGTGCTGCGCAAGATCACCAACGAGAAGGTCTCCAAGCTGCAAAAGGGCGACGAACTGCCTCCGGGCGTGATCAAGCTGGTCAAGGTGTATGTGGCCATGAAGCGCAAGCTCTCGGTGGGCGACAAGATGGCCGGCCGTCACGGCAACAAGGGTGTCATCTCGCGCATTCTGCCCGAGGAAGACATGCCTTACCTGCCCGACGGAACCCCGGTCGAGATCGTGCTCAATCCGCTGGGCGTGCCCTCCCGTATGAACGTGGGACAGATTCTGGAGACGCACCTGGGTTGGGCCGCGCACGAACTGGGCAAGAAGGTTGCTGCGTTGGTCGAGGCCAACAACGAAGCCAACTATGTGCGCGAGCAGTTGCGCACGGAGTTTGCCGGAACCGCCTGCCTGCGCCAACTCGAGGAACTGGACGACGAGATGATCGTGCGCGTGGCACGCGGCATGAAGCGCGGCATCTGGCTCGGCACCAACGTATTCGACGGCGCGCAAGAGAGCGAAATCAAGGCGCTGTTGAGTTCGGCCGGGCTGCCTTCATCGGGCAAGACCGTGCTCTTCGACGGCATGACCGGCGAGCAGTTCGAGCAGCCGGTGACGGTGGGCATCATTTATATGCTCAAGCTCTCGCACCTGGTCGACGACAAGATCCACGCCCGCTCCATCGGGCCGTACTCGCTGATCACCCAGCAGCCGCTGGGCGGCAAGGCGCAGTTCGGTGGCCAGCGCTTCGGCGAAATGGAAGTCTGGGCGCTGGAGGCTTATGGCGCGGCTTACATCTTGCAGGAGCTGTTGACCGCCAAGTCCGACGACGTCTATGGCCGTACCAAGATCTACGAGGCCATCGTCAAGGGCGAAACGGCCATGGAGCCGGGCATCCCCGAGTCGTTCAACGTTCTCATCCGCGAATTGCAGTCGTTGTGCCTGGATGTGGACCTGATCAAGCGTGCCGACATTGACCGCAAAATCCCCGAGCCGGAAGTGCTGGCGGCGGATTAGTGGGAAGCTTTTAGCTCTTAGCTGTTAGCTCTTAGCCATTTTGTCCTGACGCGTAGCGTTTGCCTGGGCAAGAAAAAAGCTAAAGGCTGATAGCTAATAGCTGACGGCTGATGAGTTTTCCGGGTTCCTCTCCGCGGCGGATATCGCCGCTGACCCAGGGAAGGGAGGAGCCCGATGCAACGATTCCCTGGACAATACCGCGGCGGCGCCAAAAAGCCCGCCAGGGAGGGTCGCCTTGTTCCGTTCGAACCCGTTTGAGCTTACCAGCCCGATCACCGATTTCGACGCCATCCGCATCATGCTGGCTTCGCCAGAGAAGATCCGTTCCTGGTCTCATGGCGAGGTCACCAAGCCAGAGACCATCAACTACCGTACCTTCAAGCCGGAGCGCGACGGCCTGTTCTGCGCCCGCATCTTCGGCCCGGTCACCGACTGGGAGTGCTTGTGCGGCAAGTACAAGCGCATGAAGCACCGCGGCGTGATCTGCGACAAGTGCGGCGTCGAGGTCACGGTCAGCAAGGTGCGCCGCGAGCGCATGGGCCACATCGAGTTGGCCTCGCCCTGCTCGCACGTCTGGTTCTTCAAGGGCCTGCCCTCGCGTATCGGCCATCTGCTGGATATTTCGCTGCGCGATCTGGAGAGCATTCTCTACTTCGAGTCCTATGTGGTCGTCGATCCCGGCGACGCGCCGGTCCGCGAGCGCGAGATCATCAAGGACGAGAACCGCTTCCGCGAGCTCGACCAGCAGTTCCGCCCCTCCGGCTTCAAGGCCATGATGGGCGCCGAGGCCATCAAGGAACTTCTCAAGCGCGTCACCATCGACGAGCTGGCCATCGAGCTGCGCGAGAAGATGAAGGCCGAAACCTCGGCGCAGAAGAAACTCAAGTACGCCAAGCGTCTCAAGGTTGTCGAGGCCTTCCGCAAGTCGGCCAACAAGCCGCAGTGGATGATTCTCGACGTGCTGCCGGTCATTCCTCCCGAGCTGCGCCCGCTGGTGCCGCTCGATGGCGGCCGCTTCGCCACCTCGGATTTGAACGACCTCTACCGCCGCGTCATCAACCGCAACAACCGGTTGAAGAAGCTGATGGACCTGCACGCCCCCGAGGTCATCGTGCGCAATGAAAAGCGCATGTTGCAGGAGGCTGTCGACGCTCTGTTCGACAACGGCCGCCGCGGCCGCGTGCTGCGCGGGGCCAACAACCGCCCGCTCAAATCCCTCTCCGATACGCTCAAGGGCAAGCAGGGCCGCTTCCGTCAGAACCTGCTGGGCAAGCGCGTCGACTACTCCGGCCGTTCGGTGATCGTCGTCGGTCCCGACCTCAAGCTGCACCAGTGCGGCTTGCCGAAGAAGATGGCGCTCGAGCTGTTCAAGCCCTTCATCTATCACCGTCTGGAGCAGACCGGCCAGTGCACCACCATCAAGCAGGCCAAAGAGATGGTTGAGATGCAAGAGCCGGTGGTTTGGGACATCCTGGAAGAGGTCATCAAGGACCATCCGGTCATGCTCAACCGCGCCCCTACGCTTCACCGTTTGGGCATTCAGGCCTTTGAGCCGGTGCTGGTCGAAGGCAAGGCCATCAAGATTCACCCGCTGGTCTGTACCGCCTTCAACGCCGACTTCGACGGCGACCAGATGGCCGTGCACATTCCGCTGTCGCCCGAGGCGCAGATCGAAGCCAGCGTGCTGATGCTGGCCTCGCACAATATTCTTTCGCCGGCCTCCGGCCAACCTATCACCGTGCCCACGCAGGACATGGTGCTCGGCCTCTATTACCTGACCAAGGCCAAGAAGGGCGGCAAGGGCGAGGGACGCGTCTTCTCCAACACCGAAGAGATCCTGATGGCTCTGGAAGCCAAGGAAGTCGAGACGCTGACTCCGATCCGGCTGCGTTACAGCGGCAAAGTGCTCGACATGACCACGGCCTACGACGATCAGGACATCATGCACACCGATCCGGTCGAGTTCGACAAGGAGTATCTGTCGACCACCGTCGGCCGCGTGATCCTGAACGACGCGCTGCCCGCCGGCCTGCCGTTCATCAACGGCCTGCTGAAGAAGAAGGGCATCGGCCAACTGGTCAACTACTGCAACCAGAACCTCGGACTCGAGGTGACGGTGGGCATGCTGGACCGCATCAAGTCGTTGGGCTTCCAATACGCTACCCGTTCCGGCCTCTCCGTCGGTCTGGACGACATGGTCATCCCCGCCAGCAAGTACACGGTCGTCGACGAGGCCGATAAGAAGGTGATCGAGGTCCAGAAGCAGTACATGGATGGCGCGATCACCAACGGCGAGCGTTCCAACAAGGTCATCCAGATGTGGTCGGCGGTGACCGACAAGGTGGCCGACGAGATGTTCGGCAACATGAAGCGCGCCGACGACGAAGGCGCCATGAACCCGATCTACATCATGGCCGACTCGGGCGCCCGCGGTTCCAAACAGCAGATCCGCCAGCTCTCGGGTATGCGCGGACTGATGGCCAAGCCTTCGGGCGAAGTCATCGAGACGCCGATCACCTCGAACTTCCGCGAAGGCCTCACCGTGCTCGAGTACTTCATCTCGACCCACGGCGCGCGTAAGGGCTTGGCCGATACGGCACTGAAGACCGCCGACTCGGGCTACCTGACCCGCCGCCTGGTCGACGTGGCGCAGGACGTGATCGTCACCGAGTTCGACTGCGGAACGCTGGAAGGCATCTACGTCGGCTCCATCGTCGAGTCCGGCGAGATCATCGAACCGTTGCGCGACCGCATCATCGGCCGCGTCTCGCTGGAGCGCATCAAGGATTACGACGGCAACGTCGTTGTTGAAGTGAACCAGCCCATCGACGAGGAGACAGCCTCGGCGATTCAGGGTGCCGGCGTCGAGAAGGTCAAGATCCGCTCGGTGCTTACCTGCGAGTCCCGCCGCGGCGTCTGCGCTCTCTGCTACGGACGCAACCTGGGCTCCGGCCGCATGGTTGAGTTGGGCGAGACCTGCGGCGTCATCGCCGCGCAGTCCATCGGCGAGCCGGGCACGCAGCTGACCATGCGTACCTTCCACGTGGGCGGAACCGCCAGCCGCGTGGCCGACAAGTCGCGCCTGGATGCCAAGAACAACGGTTTCGTGCGCTTCATCAACCTGAACACGGTCGAAAGCAAGGAAGGCACGCTGGTAGCCATGAACCGTTCCGGTTCGTTGACCATCGTAGATGAGCGCGGCCGCGAGAAAGAGCGCTATCAGGTGGTCTACGGCGCGCGCCTCCGCGTGAAAGAAGGCGCGGCGGTCAAGCTCGGCGAATTGCTGGCCGAGTGGGATCCATACACCTACGCCATTCTCACCGAAATCGGCGGCACGGTGACCTTCAAGGATCTGCAGGAAGGCATCACGCTCAACGAGGAAGTCGACGAAGTCACCGGCCTGTCGAGCTGGGTGGTCGCCGATTCGCCCGACGAAAAGCGTCAGCCGACCATTGTGATCAAGGGCGCCAAGGGCAACAAGCGTTATCTGCTGCCCCGCGGCGCGCACTTGATGGTTGAAGATGGCGTCGAGGTCGGTCCGGGCGATGTGCTGGCCAAGATTCCCAAGGAATCGACCCGCACCAAGGACATCACCGGCGGTCTGCCGCGCGTCGTCGAGCTGTTCGAGGCCCGCAAGCCGCGCGAAACCGCCATCATCTCGGAGATCGATGGCGTGGTTCGCTTCGGCGAGGTCTCCAAGGGCTACCGCAAGATCTACGTCACGGCCGACAACGGCGACGAGCGCGAATACTCGGTGCCGCGCGGCATTCACGTCAACGTGCAAGAGGGCGAACGGCTGCGCGCCGGCGATCCTCTGATGGACGGCCCGCTCAACCCGCACGACATTCTTGCTGTGCTGGGCGAAAAGGAACTGCAAGCCTATCTGGTGAACGAAATCCAGGAGGTCTACCGGTTGCAGGGCGTGGCCATCAGTGACAAGCACATCGAGGTGATCGTCCGCCAGATGTTGCGTTGGGTCAAGATCAACGAGGTGGGCGATACCAACTTCCTGCTCGATCAGCAGGTCGATCGCTTCCGCTTCAAGGAAGAGAACGAGCGCGTGCTGGCCAACGGCGGACGTCCGGCCATCGGCAGTCCGCTCTTGTTGGGCATCACCAAGGCCTCGCTGTCGACCGACAGCTGGGTCTCGGCGGCCAGCTTCCAGGAGACCACCCGCGTGCTCACCGAAGCCAGCATCAACGGCGCGGTGGACAACCTGCGCGGCCTCAAGGAAAACGTCATCGTCGGCCGCCTGATTCCGGCCGGCACGGGCCTCGATTACTACCGCAACGTCCAGCTCTCACCCGAACTGGAAGAGGCGGCGCAACGCGTGCAGCAGGAAGTGACTGCCGAGCGCGAAGCCGAGGAACGCGAATTGGAGATGATGCGCCAGGAAGGCGAAGCCGAAGAGATGGCCGCCGAGTAGGCACCTGCAGTGCGGCAGTCTTTTGCAATTGCAACCACGACAAGGCCCGGCGCAAGCCGGGCCTTTTTACGACCTTTACTCATATTCGTGTCTGCTAAGATGCCTGAAGCGATTCGATATTGATGGAGCTAATTATATGTCTCAGAGTCAGGATACCTCTATGCCTGTTCGCCGTCCCGCGGTCAAGAAGCCACCTTTGCTGGTTGAGCGAACCCAGCCGTTGATCAAGAAATTGTCCTCCGTGCTGAAGGAGCCGGTGGTCACATATTGGAATTCCACGAAAGGATCGATATGCCAGAACGACGTGATCGGCCTCTATGGACTCTTGCAGAGCATGGGCAGGCAGGAACGGCTATCGCTCTTTGTGAAGTCTGACGGCGGATCGGGGCAAGCCTCTTTGCGCATGGTCAATCTGCTGCGCCAGTTTGTAAAGCATCTGACGGTACTGGCGCCCCTGGAATGCCAGTCGGCAGCGACTATGCTCGCGCTCGGCGCCGATCGCATCCTGATGGGCCCCTTGGCGCAACTTTCCGCGGTCGATACCTCGTTGACGCACGATCTGTCACCGATCGATCGCGACAATGACCGTGTAAGCGTGAGTAACGATGAACTTCTTCGTGTCATCCGTCTCTGGACCGAGCACGCGAAGAATTCGACGGCCAATCCCTATGAATCTCTGTTCCCGTTTATTCATCCACTGGTGATTGGCGCTGTTGACCGATCGAGCGCTTTATCGACGCGCATTTGCGAAGAAATTCTCTCTTACCATTTGAAAGACGCGAAGAGGGCTCGCGAAATCAGCAATATTCTTAACTCCGGCTATCCGTCTCACAGCTATCCCATTACGCTTCGGGAGGCCAAACGGATTGGCTTGAAAGTCGATTCCTTGAGTGACGATGTCAACGCCCTCCTTTTTGAGTTGAATGAGATCTATTCCGAGATGGGGCAGAGCGCATCTACTGATTTCGATGAGAAAAATCAGCATGACAACAGCATCTTGAATGTGATGGAGACATCAGGATTACTGATCTACTATCAGCTCGACAAGGATTGGCATTACCGCAGCGAAGAACGCCGGTGGGTCGCGCTGAACGACAAGAGCAGTTGGCGTAAAGCCGAGCTCACTAAAGGCAAAGTACGAGTCTCACGATTGCACGTCCGCTGATTTGCGGCCCGACCTTTGCAGGATCAGAAGTTTTCCAAAGTCAGTTATCAAGTATCAACCTGGCGATTTACTTTTGGCTTTTGCCGGCGTACTCGCCGGAGTCTTCAGCCGTGGCCTTCGGGCGTCTGCCGGGGCGCGATTTCTTCACTTCGTACATGGCGGCATCGGCGGCGCGCAGCAGGTTATCGGCTGTGCCCGCGCTTTCTGGATAGAGCGCGAAGCCGATGCTGGCCGATCCTTGCAGTGCGAATCCATCGCCCAGGAAAGGCGCGTCAAAGCAGGCGCGCAGGCGCGCGGCAATCTCTTGGGCATCTTCGCGGCAGCGGATGTTGGCCACCAGCACCGCGAACTCGTCGCCGCCCAGCCGGGCCAGCATGTCGCCGGGACGCAGTTGCCGCTTCATGCGCTGCGCCGCCTCTTGCAGGTAAAGGTCGCCCACCAGGTGTCCATACACGTCGTTGACTTTCTTGAAGTCGTCCAGGTCAATGTAGATCAAGCCGAAGATTCCCGCCGATTTGCGCGCCTCTTCGATCAGGGTCTCCAGCATTCGTTCCATCGAGAAGCGGTTCTGCACATCGGTGAGCAGATCGAACTCCGAGCGGTGCACAAGATCGGTGTAGAGGCGATAGGTTTCAATCGCCAGCGTCGCCAGGCCGGCGGCCATGACCAGAGCTTCGTCTTCGTCGGCGCCGGGCGTGGTGCGCGCGTCGAAGGCCGCGTAGATGACGCCCAGTTGCGGCCCGTTGCGTGCGGCAATGGGGTGCTCGGCGGTGCGCAACGAAGGCGCCAGCCGCGCCGGACGGTTGCCCAGCGTCGCCCCTTCGGAGATCTGGCACCAACAGGGCGCGCCATTCAGCTTGAACGAAACCAGCTCGGTGATCTGCTCCAGGATCTGGCTCAGCGGTTGCGAGGAATTGATGGCCTCGAGAATCCGGCTGCGCCGCTGTTCGAAATACGCTAGCGAGCTGATCCGGCGGCGGATTCTGCTTTCCAGATACCATCCGCGCAAACCGATTACCAGAACCAGCAATAGCAGCAATCCGGCAACCAAGGTCACGTGGCGGATATTGAACCAAGAGGGCCGCGCGATCATCACCACGTCGTTGGGGGCGCGCAGCATAATGTTGAAAGCCACGTTGCCGTTGAAGGGATTGGCGTCGTCGAGAATGCATATTCCCGTCACGCGGACGCGCGAACCGATCGGCGTCTCTTTCAGAGGCACGGTGCCGGAGGCTTCGGAGATCTTGGGATGACGGTAGAGAGCGGAAAACAGGTAGCCGTCGGAGTAGAGAACATACTCGTCCTGAACCGTCTCCCGTACCACCATCACTACCTGGCCTTCGATGGTAACCAGATCGAAGAGATGCTTGCTCGATGCCAGATCCTTCCAGGTAGCCAGATAGGGCGTCACGGGTTGAAAGTTGTGGTGGTCGCGAATCTCTGCGCTGGTAAGAGTGAGAAAACCATCTCTGTTCGTAGGAAAACCGGTGACCTCGGCCAGATCGCCGACTGTGACCGGTTCGCGGCTCTTGGTTTCCACCCATAGGCTTCTCGGACCATCTTGAATCACGGCCGCGGCGCCGGGCTCGAAATAGGTAACGGTGCCGCGCACCAGCACGCGGCGCGTCCGGTGTTCGACGTGATAGGCGCCCAGGATTTGCTGGATGGGTGTGGCTGCCAGCGACCAGGGATCGGCTTGGGCCGGGTGGATCATTTTGATGTAGGCGAAGCCGTTCACATACATCTCGATGCCGGTTTGCTCCAATTTGCCGTCGAACCGTTCGCCGGCGATGCCGGTAATTTCCACTTCGGCGTCGAGCAGCGCATTGCGCAGCCGGGCATCGTCACCGTCGACGTACACATCGATGTAGCCGCCGCTAACCAGCAGCCGCAAGACCGTATTGCGGATTCCCGTGGAGGCGCCCAGATGCAAATCTGCCGCCCGGACCAGGCCATGCACTGTCACCAGCCGCGCATCGTATTGCGCCTGGATCAGCTCATCGTAGATTGCCGGATGAGCGGGTGGAAGGCTGCCGTGACGCAGAAGAACGATGTCGCTGCTGACGATGTCTTGCGAGAAGCTGGCTCGGGTTGTGCCGTGGACCAGAACCCGGTCGCCGGGAACAAACTGCGTGGTTGTGGTGGCGCGAACAAAGGTGGCCGCATCGCCATCCTGAACGAACAATCGCTTCAAATCATGGTTGTAATAGGTGACGGTGGCCTCGAACGCGACGGGAAGACTCTTGGCGGCCTCGCTTTTGGGAAGGTCGCGAAAAGCGCGCAGAGAGGTTACAGACGCCGGCGTGGCAGCCCTCGCAGCCACGGCGCATACCAGCAGGATGGCAGCCGCAGAACCACTCGTCTTCATCAATGCGTTCTTCGCTCCCTGATAGCCATCTATCCGCGCTCGCAGGCACCGCGCACTACCTGCAATCTCATTCCTGTTTTTGGCCGGCGCGGACCACATGGCCCGCCCGGGCGCGCGATGATTTCACCTTCCAGCCGTGAAGCACAAAACTCTGCCGGGCCCTGTGTTCGCACCAGGACACCTTCGCGCAAGCGCACTCTCCCCTTTTGTTATCGGCAGAACTCCGCTTTTCTCCATTGTGGCAACCGCCCGGCGTGGCGGTTCTACACTAAAAGAGCCAGTATTTTTCTAAGGAAGCGTTCAACAACAAAATGGGGAAAAAACTCAAGGTAGGCATTCTTTTTGGTGGCCGTAGCGGCGAGCACGAGGTTTCGCTGCTCTCGGCCGCTTCGGTTTTAAAAGCCATCGACCGCGACAAATTCGACGTGGTGCCCATCGGCATCACCAAAGAGGGCCGTTGGCTGGCCGCTGCCGATGCCCACGAACTGCTCCATGGTGACTCCAGCGCCCAAGCCCGTCCGCTGCGCGCTGGCGATCCCGATGCCACGCCGGCGGCAAAGCTGCTTCATGAGGGAATTCCAACACTTCTGGCGCCCGAGCCCGCCTCTTCCACCGGTCTTGCTCAAAAACAGGGCCTGGACGGCAAATCCCTCGATGTGGTTTTTCCCGTGCTCCACGGTACCTTTGGCGAAGACGGCACCATGCAGGGGCTCTTTGAGTTGGCCAACATCGCCTATGTCGGTTCGGGGGTGCTGGGCTCGGCCGCGGGCATGGACAAAGATGTGATGAAGCGGCTCTTTGCCCAGGCCAAGCTGCCCATCGTGAAACACGTGACGCTGCTGCGCGCCGACTGGGAGCGTTCGCCGCGCAAGGCCGTGGCTCTGATCGAGAGTGCACTCAAGTATCCGGTCTTTGTGAAGCCGGCGAACCTGGGCTCTTCGGTGGGCATCAGCAAGGCGCACGACCGCAAGGAACTTGGGCCGGCGCTGACGCTGGCTGCCAGATACGACCGCAAGCTGGTAGTCGAGCAGGGCGTGGGCGGCAAAAAAGGCGCGCGCGCCCGCGAGTTCGAGGTTGCCGTTCTGGGCAACGACGATCCCAAGGCCAGCGTGGTCGGCGAGATCGTGCCCGGCAAGGAGTTTTACGACTACGAGGCCAAGTATCTTTCCGAAGGCTCGGTGCCGGTGATTCCCGCCAAACTCAGCCGCTCCGAAGCCACAAAAATTCGCGCCATGGCCGTCGAGGCATTCAAGGCCTGCGATCTTTCCGGACTGGCCCGCGTGGACTTTCTGATGGAGCCCGGCGGCAAAGAGCGCATCTACCTGAACGAAGTGAACACCCTGCCCGGCTTTACGCAGATCAGCATGTACCCCAAGCTTTGGGAAGCGACCGGGCTCAGTTACAAAGATCTGATTACGCGGCTGATCGAACTGGCTCTGGAACGCCACGCCGAGCGGGTCCGCACCAGCTTCAGCCTGCAAGAGTAGAGAAGCAGGGACCAGAGAGGCAGGGACTAGGGACCAGGGACTAGGGACCAGGGACTAGGGACTATTGATTCGGCCCGGTACATACCGTGAATCCTCAGGTGGGAAGCGCGGTCACACAAATTTTGGTTCGGATCAATAGGGAACACAAAACTTTCCAGCGGTGTCTAATAGGATAACGATGCGAAGGCGATCGGCATTCTCACAGGCTTTTATCGCTGTGCCGCCGGAAGCCTGTTCCCTAATTCCTTTTCGCTGCTTATTCTGGTTTTGAGGGAAATATTTCATGACACTGCTCGATGCTCCTCAATTCGATGCCGCCCGCGCCAGGCGCAACACACGGATGATCCAGGCTGGCGCCGGCCTTCTGCTGGTGCTGCTAGTGGCCTACTGGCTCGTCGCCAGCCGCCCCGTGGACTGGCCCTGGAACTGGCACCGCTATTATTTCGGCCGCGCCGCGGTCAATAAGTTTTTCACCACGCTTGAGGCCAACGACCTGCAAGGGGCCTACGGCATCTGGGTCCACGACAAAAACTGGCAGCAGCACCCGCAGCAGTACTCCACCTACCCATTCGCGCGCTTTATCGGCGATTGGAGCCCCACCAGCCCGGACAACGAATACGGTCCCATTCGCAGCTACAAGATCGTGGAGGCCGGCCGCTACGGCAACGGCGTGCTGATCGCCGTGCTGATCAACGGCCACAAAACCAACGACCTCGATCTGGCCTACGATCCCAAGACCGGCCAACTCGACTATCCCCCGCCCGATGTGAAGTTGCAACTGGAGCCGTAAAGACAGCTCTCAGCCGTCAGCTCACAGCTTTTAGCTCGTTCCGTGCCCATCGCGCGGCGGTGCTATCTCTCTTTGACCGGCAACAACATGTCGCATTATATCACCTTGATTTCTACGGGGAACGTACGATGCCCACATTCAGATCAATAATTCTTCGTAATGCAACGCGCGCTAGCCTCTGTATGCTGGCAGCGATGCTCCTCGTGTTAACTGGTTCGTCAGGAGCACAGAGCTGTCCGAAAGCTGGCACTAAAGACACTGACTGGTCGAAGCTAGCTGTCCAGCTTTGCCAGGACAATGTCACGGATCAATTGCACCTGGAGGCGCCTTCTCCTGATGGGAAGAAGCTTATCTATGTCAACGGTCCGGCTCGCACAGCCTCTTTATATTTGAAATTTGATCGTGAAAGTACGCCTCAAGAGCTCTATTCAACTTTCGGCAACCCGGAGGTGCTTTGGTCCCCGGATTCCAAGGCTGTGGCGATAACAACCTGCTCCGGCGGAACTGGCCCATGCTTAGCGGAAACCTTTCTGGTTGACGATAAGGGGGCGCAGTTGGATGACAATCGGCCTTCGCCATTCGAAATTGTCCAGGAAACAATTGCCGGCCACAAAGGTGATGTGTGCTATACCGAGGCGAGCGCCGTTGCTCTTACCTGGCTGGATGGTTCAGACAAGATTGTATTGATTGCGCTTCCCACCGCTCATTGCAATGCTCATAACGGGGGCCATATTGAAGCATTTGTCGTGTCGTTATCAGAGGGGAAAGTGGTAGCCCGAGTCAATATGCAGGAAACAATTCGCCGCTGGCACAGCATTTTCGGCAATGGGCTTCGCGTCACCATTCCATATGCTCGGAAGAATACAAGGGGTACGCGTAAGTGACTTGCGAGCCGCGAGAGTACCGGAACTGATTGCGCAGCCAGCTATAGTTATGACGGTAACGGGCAGCGGCTGTCCAAATCGGTGCTGGGCCGGTTGACGGGTGCCCCATATCTCGATTCTGTAACATGGAAGGCATGGAGCCGCTATTCTTCACAACCGAATATCAATGGAATCCCAGGTTCCAAGAGTGGGACTTGGGGCACCCGAAGTTTTGGGTGAAATTGTTGCTCGTCAGATTCGGACCACCCGCCAAATCCGACGTTTTTAACGGTGGAATATCTGACTCATCCAGGGAAAATGTCCTAAAAGGAAAAGATGTCCAACCGGCTCAGGCTTGCGCAGAGTCCTTTTGCCGGGAATGATGTTGGTCAGAATCGGCTTCACCATTTAATTCCATTTCTGCCGGGTTTCCCATATTTCGATTTTGAGACATGGGAAACCTCGTTTCCTACTGCGCGTTTTCCGTCAGCGCCTCGGTACTCTTGCTCATCTTCGCCGTGCGGGCCAGCTTGTCCCAGTTGAAGGGCTTGCCGTCGATGGCGCGCTTGAGTGTCTTGAAGAGCACGATCGAAAACAGTTGCCGGTAGGCGAAGCGTTGCAGCCAGATATGGAACAGAAGCCAGCCGTCGCCTTTGTTGGCCGGGTGGCGGCGCTCCAGGCTGAAGGCGATCGACGAGGTGATGAAGTCGATGACCAAAAAGGCCAGGAAGTAGGTGACCAGCTTCCAGAAGCTGGTGGCCGAGGCGGCTTCGGGGTGGTAGTGGCGGTCAACGAAATAGTTGACCACGCCGGCGGCGAACATCAGGTCGATGAACGGCGAGACCAGCGGCAGCAGCATCTGGAAGATGAGGATGTTGGGCAGCGCGAACAGTCCCATGGCCTTGTTGCGCGCAAAGGCGGCGCGATGCTTCCAGACCGCCTGCAGCGTGCCGAAGGACCAGCGGAAGCGCTGGCGCATCAGGCCGCTGGCGTTGATGGGCGCTTCGGTGAAGGCCAGCGCGCGGTCTTCGTAATCGACCTTCAGTCCCTGCTCAAGCAGGTTCATGGTCAGGTCGGCGTCCTCGGCTACGGTGTTGAGCGGATAGCCGCCTGCCGTCTTGACCGCGGAGGTGCGCCAGGCTCCGATGGCGCCGGGCACGACGGTGACCACATGCAGCAGGTCGAAGGCGCGGCGCTCGAAGTTCTGGCTGGTGATGTATTCGAGTGCCTGCCAGCGGGTCCAGAGATTGACGCGGTTGCCCACCTTGGCGTTGCCGGCGATGGCGCCGATCTTGGGGTCTTCGAAGTGGGGAATCAATTTGGAAATCGCGTCGGCGGCGATCACCGTATCGGCGTCGATGCCCACATAAATCTCTTCGTCGAGCCGCTCCAGGGCGTAGTTGAGCGCCGCGGCCTTGCCGGCGTTGGGTTTGGTGAGCACCTGCACGCGGCCGGCGGCGATCTCTTGCGCGTAGGCGGCCGCGGCCACCTCGGCGGTGCGGTCTTTCGAGCCGTCGTCGATGACAATCGCGCGCAGGTTTTTGTAATCGGAGTTGAGCACCGAGCGGATGGTGCGCACGATGACGGTCTCTTCGTTATAGGCGGGGATCAGCACCGCCACGCGGGGATTGAAGCCGGGCGAAGCAGCGCGGCGCGGCTTGCGCAGGCGGTCGATGATGGCGAGCAGGCCCACCAAAAGCATGCGCGCGCCCATCAATACGTCGCCCACGAAGAAGACCATGACGATGCAGTAGCCGACCACGTCGAAGGTGGAAAAGGCGATGGAATCGGGGATGGTGCGCACGCGCTGCCAGAAGCTGAGCGCCGGCATCACCTCGGCCGGAGTCTTGCCCATCAGGTCCGAGACCGGCACGATGGTGTAGCCGCGGGCGCGCAGCGCGTCGATGAGCGGCCCCAGCGCAGCCACGGTCACCGAGCGGTCGCCGCCGCCGTCGTGCATCAGGATGATCGAGCCGCGGAACTGCGGCTTGGTCTTCATGGTCTGCAACTGCGTCAGTACCGAGTCGATAATTTCACGGGTGGTTTTTGGGGGAGTCGTATCCCAGTCTTCGGTGTCGATCTTGCTGCCGATGATGGTGAGCCCGTTTTGCTGGATGCGCCAGACCGGCGCGGCCTCGTCGTCGGTGTCCGGCTCTTCGTCGATGTCGTAGGGTGGCCGGAAAAACAGCGGCTGAATGCCCAGCTTGCTGGCAAAGAGCCGCTCGGTCAGCTTGACCTCCAGATCCAGATGCTGCGGAGAAATTTCGCTGATGTCAGGATGTGTCCAGGTGTGATTGCCGATCTCGTGGCCCTCGCGGACGATCCGCTCCATCAGACCGATGTGGTCGGCCGCCTCGGCGCCGATCAGCATGAAGGTCGCCTTGGCGTTTTTCTGCTTTAGGATATCGAGAATCTTGGGTGTCCACTTCGGGTCCGGCCCGTCGTCGAAGGAGATCGCCAACTCGTTGGGATGGTATCCGTACTGTTCTACCGTGTAGGTGTGCGGATAGACATCCATATGTTCGTCAATAATCAGTTTTTTCCGGGGGTCTGGCTCGTCGGTGTCCACTTCCACCGTGCGCTTGCCGGGCTTGGGCAGGCCGGTGACGCGCAGAATGTCACCGTCGCCTTCGGAGTCCACGTCGTGGCTGGGTTGCACGGAGCCCAGCGCCTGCAGGGAATCCGGACTGCTGGGCTTGTCCCAGACATTCCACAGCGAACTGTCCTCTTCGCCCAGCCGCCACAGGGCAAAGGTTTGCAGCCCCAACTGCCGCGCCGCGCGCATCTCGTTGAGCAAGGTAACGGCGTCAAGAAACCACACCACGTGGCGCTGGTTGGCGTCTTCGTCGATGTACTCAAAGTGCGGATTGAGCGTGTCGTAGTCCAGGTCCATGTCCGCGTCGGAGTCGGAGGCGCGCTCCCAGGCATCGGAGACCGAAAGGTTGTCGGTGTTGACAATCTCGGGCTTGGCGGCTTTGCCGTGTTTGACGCTGGGTATCGAGAGCGTCCAGTCGTAGCCGTAACTGCCCAGTCCGCAGATGAGTTTATCCTTAGGCACCACATTGAGCACGCGCACCAGATTGCCGGTAAACCATTGCTGACTGGCCACCGGGCCGGGCTCGCTGGTGGTCTGGTGCTCGTCATAATTCATCAGCACGATGCCGTCGGAGTTGGCGGCAATGGCGCGCAGGTCGGCGTCGCTGGCGGCCACCGCCACGTTCACATAGAGCCGTAGCTTGCGGGCGTGCATTTGGGCATACAGTGCCTGAATGAAGTTCAGATATGCCGCGCCGTCCTGGTCTTCGAGGCTCTCGATATCCAGCGAAAGTCCGCGGTAGGCTGGATATTTGGCCAGAAAGAGCAGAAGCTGCTGGCGCAACGAAGCGCTTTTGGCCGCGTCTTCAAGCACCTGGCCAAGGCCGGTGTCCCACTCCTGGGTATGCGGATTGAAGTTGTTGACCGCAGGAAAGATTTCGGTGTCTTCTTTGGCCGCCTGGATCACCCGCTTGACCTTGTTGAGGTCGTCGGGATCGTGCACCGCGTTGCCTTCGATCACCGGATACTCGCGCAGGTTGTCGCCGCTCATCATCATCAGCGTGCCCTGCGGCGAATCGACGTGCAGCCACTGGGGAAAGAGCAGATCGATCTGGTGGACGTGCTCTTTCAGCGAGGAGTAGCTGGCTGCGTCGTCCTGCACGTAGTAGGCGGCGCGCAAACCTTCCCCGGTATTCAAGGGGATATCGGAGGGCTTGCGGTCGGTCTTGCGCCGCGCCGGGCGCTGGTTCTTGTTGCCGTGCAGCAACGGCGCGCGCTCGGGCAACGCCTTGTAATTGTGCTTGGGAATAGGCAGCAAAAGCTCGGGCAGATGCTGGTTGCGCAGCACATTGAAGACAAAAACGGCCAGCAGGAGGGTAGAAACCACCGCCGCGATGTCGAAGATACGCCGCAGGCGCTTCCATCGCTTGCGTTCCGGGTCGAAGAAAATTTGTTGCTCGGGCATAACCGGTCTTTGCTGGCTCCCGCGCGAATCCGCGCTCACTTACGCTCGCATCCCATGAATGTGGCGGCCTTGAAGGGGGCAAGGCGCGGAATCCTGGGAAATGCCTTACGCTAGCTATACAGTACGAATCGTATGGAACCCAGCTACCGTAGTCAATTGACGTTGTGGATGCATCGGCTTGGCCAGGCTGCGCGCCGCGGCTGGCTGCTGTGGATTTTACCCCTCGCTTTGGGGCTCGCGCTGCGGTTTTGGGCGCTCGACAAGCTCTTTAACCTCGATGGCGACCCACTGATCTACGGCAGTTTAGCCAAAAATCTTCTGCTCCACGGCCACTTCGGCTTCACCGGCGCGGAGGGCGAGATCATTCCCACATTGATCCGCCTCCCCGGTTATCCGCTCTTTCTCGCCGCCTGCTTCCGCCTCTTCGGCATCGAAAATTATTTTGCCGCCGCCTGCGTGCAGATCGCGCTCGATCTGGCCGGCTGCCTGCTTCTGGCTGGTTTTGTCCGCCGTGTGGCTCCTGCGGTCCGCGGCGCGGCCCTGATTACGCTGTGGTTGGCTTGTCTGTGTCCATTCACGGCATCCTATACCGCCGTCCCGTTGGCCGAAACGCCGACGCTTTTCTCGATCTCTCTGGCGCTGTGGGCTGCGGCCGGCTTCCGTCGCCAGCCCGGCTGGGGAAATGCTCTGCTGTTTACCTTCGCCATTACCTGGGCCGCGCTACTGCGTCCCGACGGCGCTCTGGTGGGCATGGCGCTGGCTCCGGCTCTGCTACTGGCGCCGCCGCGCGCGAGCCTCTCTTGGGCAAAGCTGGCGCGCATGGCCGCGGCCTGCACGTTGCTGGCGCTGGCGCCGTTCACCCTCTGGACCGTGCGCAACTGGCGGGTCTTTCATGTCTTTGAGCCGCTGGCCCCACGGCTGGCCGTCGATCCCGGCGAAAGCCCCAACCTGGGCTGGGAGCACTGGGTCAAAAGCTGGTGCCTGGACTTCGCTTCCACCTACCAAATTTATTGGAACGTTCCTGGCGACAAGTTGGAGATTGGCCAACTGCCGGCGCGCGCCTTCGACTCGCCCGCGCAATATGCCGAGACCGCTGCCCTGGCCGCCGATTACAACAACAACGGCATGGAGATCACCCCGGCCATCGATGCCCGCTTCGAGCATCTGGCCCAAGAGCGTATCGCCGCCCACCCCTTGCGCTACTATCTCTGGCTGCCGCTGGGCCGGTTGGCCGATATGTGGCTGCGCCCCCGCGTGGAAAATCTGCCCATTGATCTCGATTGGTGGGTTTACGAGCATCACGGCAGCGAAACCATCTTCTGCTGGGCCTACGCGGCGCTAAATGCCCTATTGCTGCTGCTGGGACTGGCCGGCCTTCTCTGCCTGCGTCCGCCCTTCTGGCGCGCCATGCTGGCCTACCTGCTACTGCGCAGCATCATGCTGCTTACCGTACAGGCTCCCGAGACCCGCTACACGCTGGAGTGCTTCCCCATGCTCTTTGCCGCCGCCGGGTTGGCGCTGGCGGCAGCGATAGACCGGATGAATGCACGAATCATTTCTTGAAATATACTAACGGCGCGCTGCAAGCGTGCAATAACTAGCCCGGCTGCTGGGCCGGGCTAGTTTGCAAATCTACTTGTTGAAGCTGAAGGCGTTATTGGGTAGCTTCTGATTTACCTTGATATTGCTGTAATCGCAGACCTTGGATGCCCCGTTGCCCTCGTCGAAGACCTGCTTGAGGCTGACCGCGCGTGAGGAGTCCATCCAGATCGTGACCTTGGGAATGTTCTTGCGGACATCGGGATCCTTGGCGATCAGCTCCAGCTTGTCGGCCACCACGGCGCCGATCTTTTCCTTGCCGAGGTATTTGATCTCCCACTTTTCCTTGAGTTCGCTGCCGCTGGCGCCGAAGCCCAGCATCAGGTAGCTCTCGTACTTGTTGACCTTGTCGATGGTCTGGGCATCTTTTTCTTTGCCGGTCTCGGAGATGCGGAATTTGCCCTCGGAAAAGATGTAGGTCTTGGCGGTTTGGGCACCGTTGTGCGTGGTCAGGTGCGCGGCCATTTTAAAGCGCTTGCCATCCCGCTCGTAGTAGGCCACGCCTGTCATTACATCCGTGTCCTTGATGGGCACGGTTTCGATGGTGTCGAACTCAACGTTGACGGTGACGCTCTTGAAGTCCTTGGCTGCGGCGTCGAGCTGCCGCAAAACCTCGTCTTTTTCGTCGGCCCGCGCCTGCGGCAAAACCGCGGCCAGCATGGCAACAAAAACAAAAATCTTACCCAAACGCATAGGTTATTTCCTGCCTGATATGTAGTTAGACGTTGTTGCGTATCTTGCGGACGATCAAAAGCCGGTTAACGGTGCGCCCAGACCCGCCAGACCAGATTTCCCTGGCCGTCGGTGCGCGTCTCCCATTTTTCGACGAAGACGGCGTCGCCCATGACCGGCTCGATGGCCTTGCGCAGAGCCTTTTTCACTTGCTGGTACGAGGCGCCTTCGGGAATATCCACGTCGGCGGCCTGCACGGTGACAATCGCGCCCAATCCGTTGGCTACCACCTGCACCGGATGCGCGGGTGCGGCAACCAGCGACGGCTTGGCGCCGTAGTCCCACAACTGCGGGGTGACGAAGAGAAACACCAGAATCAGCGTCACCAGGATGTCGTAGTGGAACGAGCCACGCGAGTAGGTCCAGTAGAAATAGCTCTTGAGAATCTGGCCAAAGCTGCGCCGGGATTGTACCGTCTGGTTTTGGGTTGAAGACGCCATCAAGACTCCTTCACTATTCTATCGAGTCCGCCCAGGTAGGGGCGCAGCGCCTCGGGAACCACGATGGAGCCGTCGGCCTGCTGGTAGTTTTCCACGATCGCTACCCAAGTACGGCCCACGGCCAGTCCGCTGCCGTTGATCGTGTGCACAAACTCCGGCTTGGCCTTCGATCCAGACGTCCCCGGCCGGTAGCGGATGTTGGCCCGCCGTGCCTGGAAGTCCATAAAGTTCGAGCAGGAAGAGATTTCGCGATACAGCTTTTGCCCCGGTAGCCAGACCTCAAGATCGTAGGTCATGGCCGAGGAAAATCCCGTGTCGCCCGCGCAGAGCAGCATGCGCCGGTAAGGCAGCTCGAGGGCTTCAAGAATTTCTTCGGCGTCGCGGGTCAGTTTTTCGTGTTCGGCGGCCGAGTCTTCGGGCCGCGCAAACTTCACCAGCTCCACCTTCTGGAACTGGTGCTGGCGGATGATGCCGCGCGTGTCTTTGCCCGCCGCACCTGCCTCGGCGCGGAAGCAGGGCGTGTAGGCCGCCAGCGCGATGGGCAACCGCGTCTCGTCCAGAATCTCGTCGCGATAGAGATTGGTGACGGGAACCTCGGCGGTGGGAATCAGCCAATGATCGCTGTCTTTGAACTCGCCGCGCGCGGCCGATTCGGCGTCGGCATCCGTGCAGCGAAACAGGTCTTCGGCGAACTTGGGCAACTGGCCGGTGCCGAACAGCGATTTGGAGTTGACCATGAAGGGCGGCAACACTTCTTTGTAGCCGTGCTTCTGCGTGTGCAGGTCGAGCATGAAGCCAATCAGCGCCCGCTCCAGCCTCGCTCCTGCGCCCATGTAGACCGCGAACCGCGCGCCGCTCAGCTTGGCCGCCCGCTCCAGATCGAGAATGCCCAGCGCCTCGCCAATCTCCCAATGCGGCTTGGCCTCGAAGTCAAAATTCTTGGCCTCGCCCCAGGTCTTGATGACCTTGTTGTCGGCCTCGGAGCGACCGGCGGGAACTTCGTTGCGCGTCAGATTCGGAACCCGCGACAGCGCCTGACGCAGTTGCTCGTCGAGCGCGGCGGCGTTTTTGTCCAGCTCATCGAGCTTGTCTTTGAGCGACCGCGTCTCATCCATGATGGAAGCAGCTTCGTCGTGCTTGCCGGCTTTTTTGAGCGCGCCAACCTGCTGCGAAAGCTCGTTGCGCCGGGCCTTCAGTTGCTCGGCCTGCGTAATGGCTTCGCGGCGGCTCTTGTCGAGCGCGCGAAAATCACCGAGCAGCGCCGCCGGGTCTGCACCACGGGCGCGCAGCTTCTCTTCAACTGACTCCAAATGAGCGCGTACAAATCCTATGTCGAGCATTTCACCATTATTTTAATCGACGCGGCGCTGCGCCGGCCGCCCAACCGCACAGGGCAATCGAAGAAACAACGAAAATTCAACTCTTAATGTATTGAAAAGTACGCCATTAGTTGTGCCGCATCGCGGCGCGAAACCGCAGGTTCTCGGGTGTTGCCAACTCCGCTGGTTCCGCGGACTCCGCTAGCTTGCGATAGCATCCAACTATGATCGCTGGCGCAAGCTGGTCCTGGTGGCTGGGATTCCATGTGGTTGTCGCGGCCATTTTGCTGGCCGACGCGCTGCTGCCCGCGTTGGTTCGCAGCCGTTCCCGCCGCTTCGACGCCGTCGAAATCGGAATACTTGTGGCCGCCGCCGCGGGCTTTGCTTCCTGGCTGGCCTTGGCGCGGGGCCACCAGCCGGCGCTCGAATTTGCCGCAGGCTACGCTGTCGAGGCCTCGCTCAGCATCGACAATCTCTTTGTTTTTTTAATTCTTTTCGAGGGCTTCCGGCTCACTGAGGACCGCCAGCGCCGAGCCTTGCTCTGGGGCGTGATGGGGGCGTTCTTTTTACGCGCCATCTTCATTGCCGCTGGCGTGACGCTGCTCGGCCGCTTCCACTGGATCGCCTGGATTTTTGGCCTGTTTCTGCTCTATGCCGCCTGGCGTCTGGTGCGCGGCGGTTCGGCCCGCGCCGCTATTCCCGGCTGGATCGTGCGCCTGCAACCGGCCGCGGGTTCGCTGCTGCCGGTGATCGTTGCTGTCGAAGCCACCGACCTGCTCTTTGCCACCGACTCGATTCCCGCCGTGCTGGCGGTGACGCGCAATCCCTTCGTGGCCTATACCTCGAATGTTGCCGCCGTGCTGGGCCTGCGCGCGCTCTATTTCCCCTTGTCCGCGCTGCTCTCCCGCTTCCGTTACTTGCATCACGGGTTGGCGGCGCTACTGGCCTTCGTGGCCCTCAAGATGCTTCTTGCTCCCTGGGTCGCGATTCCCATCGTTCTTTCGCTGGCCATCATCGCCGCCATTCTGGCGGTTGCCGCCATCGCATCCATCCTGGCGCGGCAGCCCGGCTAGAAAATCCCGTGTTTGTGCAGATGATCCGAGTACTCGCGGTCCATCGTATGAATGTGCTGGGTGATCCAGTTGTAGACGAACTCCGCGATCTCTTTGGCGTGGTGGAGGTCGGAGCTGCCCGCGTAGAGCTGCGCCATCTCCTCGGCCTTGGCCAGCAAACGATGGTGTTCGGCGCGGTGCTCTTCCAGCCCCGGAAAGCTTGTCTTTTCCATGAGCTGTTCTTCATGGGAACAGTGTCCGCGTGCATAATTCATCAGCCGGTGGAGCATGATTTCAATCTCGATCGGAGAGACCTTGCCCTGCGCCTCGCCCTCGCGGATGGCACCCCACAGCTCATTCGCATATTTGACGAGCCTCCGGTGGTCGTCGTCGAACTGCTTGATGCCGACGCACATGTTGCCGGTCCATAGCAGTGTCATGGCGTACTCCTCGCCGCGCATGGGGAAAGGTTCCGTGGACGCAAGCCGAAGCCGTCGCGCTTGGCGTCTGGAGAGCCCTATAGCTTTCATCGGCAGGCCGGTCATCGAGCATGAGCCTAGCCAGGCATATTCCGGTCCGGTGTCTAGACCTTTTCTGTTTTTCGTTGCAAAGATGGATTTTGCCGCGGCAGCTTACGGCTTGGCTTGCATCTCCAACAGCCGGCGGATATTCGACGGAACCGCGTTGGGCGCCGGCGCGGGCAGCAAGGCCAAACCCTTGCGGGCCGTGGCGCGCGCGCGGTCGATTTGCCCGTTGGCGCGATAGGCCTTGGCCAGGGTCAATAACAGGGCAGGGAACTTGCCATGGCTCAGTGCGACGGCGCGCTCGGCATCGCGAACCGCTAAGCTGGGATCGCGCAGATTGAGCGGTTCGGCAATCAGCAGATCTTGGGCTGCCACATCCAACTCCGAGGCGGAGTTTTGTTTGGCGCTGAGTTGTCGCAGCACCGCCAGCGCCGCTGCGATGCGCCCGGCGGCGGAGGGATCGCGGCGCAACTCGATTTGCGCAATGCCCAGGTGGATCTGCGCATCGGCCAGAACCGGCCGCAATTCTTCCTGATCTGGATTCAGCCGCAGCATCTCTTCAAGCACGGCGGTTTCGTGGACCAGAATAGGTTCGGCGGCGGCCAGATTGCGGCGGCGTACCTCCGCAGTGGCGCCCAGATCGGGATCGGCGGCGGTCTCGTAGGTTTGTGACTGGTGATCGAGATCGATCTCCAGATCGAGCAGGGCGCGCTGATCTTCGGGGTCGCCGGCAACCAGTTTGGAGTGGACCTGAACGATCTCCGCCAACAGCGCGTTGGCTTCGGTGTAGCGGCCCAGTTGGGTCAGCGCGTCGGCTTTTTCTTCCAGTAAATGCTGGCGCAGCCGGACCATACGCAGCGTCTCCCGATCCGGTTTGGAGAAGCTGTCAAGGCTCTTCAGCCCCTCCTGTACATCTACCAAAGTCTGGGCTGGATCGATGGCACTCTCGGTTTCGGCTATCTTCAACTGGCAGACCACCAGACCGCGCCGCGCCGGCCCGGCGGGGGCCAGACGGAGGGATTGGAGCATCAATGCACGGCTCTTGCGGTAGGCTTCCAGCGCCGCCAGCGGATCGTCCATGCTGACCGCGCTGTTGATGCCCAACTCGTCGCCCAGCACGCCCCAGGCCGTGGCGGCATCGGCCAGGTCGCCGGCGCTCGCGCCGGGCAGTGCAAGAATCTGTTCGTAGGTGGCGTTGGCCGCTTGCGTGGCCGCGACAGCTTCTTCAATGGGTGCGGTGCCATATAAAATCTTGCCGCGCACCGTCTCTGCCAGGGCCAGCGCGCGCAGCGCCTCGGCATCGCGGGGATGGTTTTGAGCTAGTGTTTGGCCCAGCGCGATGGCTTTGCCGATGCTGATCAGCGCGCCCTTGGCGTCGCCGACATTCTGATCGTAGGAGCTGCCTTGCAGGCTGGCCAGCCGCGTGTAGGCTCCCGCCAGATCAAGCTGCGTGGTGCGGTCGTCCTGGGTGTCGGCGGCCATGCGGTCCAGGTGTTTGAGCACGCGCGTAACCAGCAGTTGTTGCGCGTGCGTGGAGCCGGGAAGTTGCTTGATGGCCTCGTCCAACTCCGACAGCAGACTATTGCTCAGTTGGCGCAGGTCGGCCGAGCGGGCCACGGCTTTTTGCCGCTCGCGTTCGGCCACCCGCGCCTGCCAGACGATGCCACCCACGCCCATGGCCAGCGAGGCGGCCAGCAGCGTAGCTGCCGCCAGCGCGATACGGTTGCGCCGCACGAATTTGCCGGTCCGGTAGCGCATCGTGCCCTGCCGGGCCGAGACCGGCTTGCCCTCAAGATAGGCCTTCAAGTCGCCGGCCAGCGCCTCGGCCGAGGGGTAGCGCCGTTGCGGCTCCTTGCGCAGCGCCTTGAGCAGAATCGCCTCCAGATCGGCATCGATGCGGCGTGCCTGGGCCAGTTGCGAAGGCCGCCGCGGCTCCTCTTCGCAGATCTTGCGCAACATTTCGGCAGTGCTCAACTCCTTCAGTTCGTAGGGAGGTTGGCCGGTCAACAGCAGATAAAGCAGCACGCCCAGCGCGTAGGTGTCGGAGGCGGTGGTGATGGGCTGGCCCAGCACCTGCTCGGGACTGGCATAGTGCGGCGTGAAGGCCAGGAAGCCCGCGCGGGTCAGATGGCTATCGGCCTCTTCCGGCGTCGGCGAGAGCAGTTTGGCGGTGCCGAAGTCGAGCAGTTTGGGCGTGCCAGCGTCGGTGACCAGAATATTGTCCGGCTTCAGGTCGCGATGCACGATCAGGTGGTTGTGGGCGAAGTGTACCGCCTGGCAGACGCGCAGAAACAGCTCGATGCATTGCTGCGTTGTCAGCTTGGCGTCCGTGCAATAGCGGTGGATGGGCTTGCCGTCGACGAACTCCATGGTCAGATATGGTTCGCCGCCCTCGTCGACGCCGCCATCCAGCAGTTGGGCGATGTAGGGATGTTGCAGCGCGGCCAGAATCTGGCGTTCCTGGCGAAAACGCTCGCGGAAGACCTCCGAACTCATCGGCAGGTCGAGCAGCTTGACGGCCACTTGCTGCTCGTATTGGCCGTCGTCGCGATAGGCTAGATAGACCGCGCCCATGCCACCCCGGCCCAGCAGCCGGTCAAGACGGTAGGGGCCCACGCGCTCGCGGGCGGGCCGACTCGCGGCGGTTGGCTGCGGTTGTTGGCGGTATTGTTCGCTCAGCTTCTCTTCGGCCGCGATGGCTGCCAGCAGAGAAACCACCTCTTCGGCCAGCGCCGCGTCCTGGTCGCAGCGGACTTTAATCCAAGCCCGGTCGCCGGCGCGGCCTGCTTCCAGGGTCGCGTGCACGATCTCCTCGGCGCGCAGGAACGTCTCGGTATTCATTTCCATGGCTTGCGGCAATCCTTAACGGCGAGCATTGAATATTGCGAGCGGCGCCACAGAAATGACTCAGGCTGGGTCCGAACCGTCATGCATGCGCCGGTAAAGCCATCCTTTGACGAATTTCATCTCCCGGTCGACGGTTGCCTTGGAGACCCCCATCAGATCGGCCGTCTCCTCGGCCGTGCAGCCCAGGAAAAAACGTAGCTCCACCATTTGCACCCTGGATGGCTCAATGGCGTTCAATTCTTCGAGCGCCTGGTTCAGGTCCAGCAACTCCGGGCTATCGATGCGCACCCATAATAGATCGTCGCTGAGCGGAACGCTGTGCAAGGCGTCGCGCATCTTGGCCCGGTTTTCGCGCGCATGGTCGATCAGAATCAGACGCATCAACCGCGCGCAGAAGATAAAAAAATGGCGCCGGCTGTCCCATTCGGCCTTTTTCTGATTGAGCAGGCGCAGATACAGCTCGTGGACCAGCATCGTGGGCTGCATTACGTCGGGGGTGCGCTCCCGGTTCAGGTATCCAGCGGCGATCTGGCGCAGCTGCGGATAAACCATCGGTATCAGCTCGTCGAAGGCGCGGCTTTCCCCGCTGCGCCACCGGCCGAGCAGCACGGTAATCTCGCCCTGTGCGGAAGGTTCGTCCATTCCCATTCCCATGTTTTTATTGCACGGCCAGTCTAACATTGCGCCATTTAGATTCAGCGAGTTTGGCCTGGTTATGACCGTGGATTGGAACAAAGAGTCTCAGCAGGTGAGTCATTTTTTCCGCCGCTCTCGCTATATCGGGTGAAGAGATGCCCTTTCCCAAACTGCAGAGGGAGCGCCGGATCCCCCTCCGGCGCTCTAAAAATCCAGAAGCCGGAGGAATGCAAATGTCTGGCAGTTCAGCAAGGCAACGGGACAGGAGAGGGGCATGGGCCGCGCGTAGGTTCGCCAAGCAGGCAAATGGCAAGGAGAACAGCCGCATGTACGCTTCAAATCTTGTCCTGCCGCCCGACCTGCATGATTTCATCGCGAGCAGTATCGAGAGCGGCCGGTTTTCCAACTCGAATGAGTTGATGGTTGCCGCCTTGCGGGCTTTGCAGAACCAGGAAAGCCGCCGCAAGGAAGAAAGTAAACCCACTCCCGCATTTGCCGATGACCTGCATGCCGGCAGCGAGGATGACGTGTTGCGCAAGCTGTGGTTAGTCCATCAGGCCGGGCACGGCTTTTTGGGCGGCAGCTCGCAGTAAAGCTCCCCCACTCCCCCACTGAAGCCCTCCCCCAGGACCGGCTTCAGTGGACGCGGAGTTCAGGGGCTTTGTTTTTTGCGGCTTGCCGCTGCCGGGCGCGCTCCATCACCACCCGCAGCAGATAAAGAAAGACCAACAGATTAATGGCCAGCAGTCCCCCGCGGAACCAGGTCAGGCGGCGGAAAAGCTCGTACAGCTCCCAGGGCAAAAACGAAGCCGTCAGCAGCAGGGTCAGGTACTCGCCCCAGGCCTTTTCAAGATACAGCCCGATACCCTCGGCCAGCGTTAAAGCGGAATAGCTGAAGGCCCCCAGGCCGATGCGGCGCAAAAGCGGATCGTCGACCAGTTCGGCTCTTTCCAGAATGAAGTTCACCAGCTTCGATTCGGGGTTGAAGCGGAGCCGGTCGGCCAGATCCGAGAGCAGATCGCCCAGATCTTTGTGCAGCAGGCGCAGCGCGCCAATGCCGATGGCGATAAACAGCAGCGCATTGAGTACTTTATAAACGGCGATCAACATCAGCCAGCGGTTGTGGCGTTCTACGTGTGGTGCTCGATCTATAGTTTGGGCCATGAGATTGCAAGTCGGTTGCTGGCTCAAGAGTAAACGATGGGCGCCGGTTGAGCCAGCCCACCGTTTCACTCCAGGGCAATCGCATTTGGCATATCACTAAAATTTTGAAAGGGCACGGCTTCAGCCGTGCCGCAAGAATCCACAATATTGACGGGGCTTTAGCCCCTGGGGATGATCGTTACTGCTCTGAAAAGAAATCGCTCAGGGGCTAAAGCCCGTTCTTTCTTTTTCTGCCTTTCCCGGCAAGGATCAATCTGTGCCCTGTCAAAACCATTCCACGCCGCTATTCAAATGTGATTACCCTGCGTTTCACTCTTTCACTCTTTCACTTTCTCTCCAACTTGCCATTCACTAGCAGCGTCACCGGTTCGCCCTGCGTTGCGGTGACAGTCAGATCGTGCGCCGAAACCGTTGCATTGGCAATCACCATCCCCTTCTGCGCGTCGATCTTCACGTTGTCGAGCATGACGGAGGCGGCCAAGCTTTCGGGCAGGCCCATGATGCTGCCGGCTTGCTTGGCTCCGGCCGCCGTCAGGTTGTGGATGCGAATGTCGTGAAAGCGCGGCGTGAGGCGCGTGACCGGCTGCGCCATGTCCTGCGCGGGCATTTTAGGGTAGTAGCCGGTAACGATCAGCGGCGTGCCCACGTTTTCCATGGTGATGTCGCTGAATGTGAAATCGCCGATGTCGCCGCCGCGGTCGCGTCCGGACTTGATGCGCACGCCGTTGGTGGTGTCTTTGAATTGAATGCGCTCGGCGCGCACGCGCTGCACGCCGCCGGCGATCTCGCTGCCGATGGAAAGCCCGTGGCCGTGCAGAAAGACGCAGTCGGTGATGGTGATATCTGTCGAAGGCGCGTCGGGGCCGGCCGAGCCCGGCTGGCCGGACTTGATGGCGATGTTGTCGTCGCCCACGTCGATGGTCATGTGCGAAATGACGACGTGCGTCGACGAAAACGGATCGATGCCGTCGGTGTTGGGCGAGCGCGCCGGCGCCAGAACTTTACCGTCGCGGATCGTAATGTTGTCGGAGTAATACGGCACTACCTGCCAGGAGGCGGAATTCTGAAGGGTCACGTTTTCAATGACGACGTGCTTGCAATGATCGAGGATTAGGAGCCGGGGCCGCAACGCGGCGGTGAAGTTGGCCATGCCTTTGTGGCTGTAGACATCGTCCCACCAGGGCTTGCCGTTGCCGTCGATCACGCCGCCGCCGCGAATGGCGATGTGCTCGGCGTTGACCGCGCTTACCAGCGGCTGCAGGGCGCGCTCGCGCAACTCTTCGACCTCGGGATAATCGGCCTTGTCCTGGCTGCCCAGCAGCGTCGCGCCGGCATCCACTTCTAGCGTGATGTTGCTTTTGAGCACAATCGGCCCGCTCAAAAATGTTCCCGAGGCCAGGCGCACCGTGCCGCCGTTCTTCTCCGCGCAGGCATCGATGGCGTTTTGAATCGCGTGCGTGTCTTTGCTTGTGCCGTCGCCTTTGGCGCCAAAGGTTTTTACGTCGCAGACGCGCTCGGCGCACGCCGCGGCGCCGCTTGCCAGCAGCAGCGCGCAAAGCGCCGCGCTGGTGAATAATTGTTGCAGGCAGGGTTTGCTGCCGCTTGCCATTGCTGTGGGCATCTTCATTTTCCTTTTTCGTGCGCGAAAGTTGAATTTGGTGGTGGCCGCTCGCGGCGCCATGTTTTGTCTTGCCGCGAAGATTTCTTGTACTATGACGGGGCAGGTGAGATCAATATGAATCGCTGGTTGATGCGAGGGTTGATGCGGATATTGATGCAGATAGGAAAAAATCGCGCGGGCGTTTTCGCGGCGGTTGTTTTAGTTTTGGCAACGGCGCCCCTGGTGGCGCAGATGAGCGACGCCACCGCCAAGGATCTGCGCGCCAAGATTCGCGCCGCATTGTTTGTTCCCGATCCGCTGCCCGCTCTCGATACGGAAAACTACGGCAGCTTTGCGCCCGCGCCGGGCGTTGTGGCCGAGCGCGTCAGCTATGCCACCGAGTACGGACTGCGCGTTCCGGCTATCGTTTACCGGCCCGAAAAGATCAGCGGAAAGATCCCCGCGATTGTCGTCGTCAACGGCCACGGAGCCGACAAGTCGAGCTGGTACTCCTGGTACACGGGCATCGAATACGCCAGCGCCGGCGCGGTCGTGCTCACCTACGATCCCATTGGCGAAGGCGAACGCAATGACGAGCATAAAGATGGAACCGGCGAGCACGATCAATTGATCGACGTGCCTGGCGTGCCCGAGCGCATGGGCGGCGCCATGGTCACCGACGTGATGCAGGCGGTCTCGTATCTGGCCGGCCGTCCCGACGTGGATACGCGGCAGATCGCGGTGATGGGTTTTTCCATGGGCTCTTTTGTCGTTTCCCTGGCCGGCGCGGCGGACGGCCGCATCCATGCGGTTCTTTTGACAGGTGGCGGCGACTTAGATGGGCCGGGCGGATATTGGGATTCGAGCCATGCCGTAATGTGCCAGTCCGGGCCCTATCAGGCGCTCAAATTTCTCGGCGACCGGCCGGCAGTTTTGTTCGCATTGCATGCCAGGCGCGGGCCTACGTTCATTGTGAATGGCAGCAATGATACGGTGGTGGCGATTCCGCAGCACGGACCGGATTTCTTTGCCGATCTGCGGAAGCGGACGATTGCGACGAGTGGATCGGACAAAGATGTCTTCACCACCTACTTCGATCCCGGCGCCAGCCACCGGCCAGCCTGGGTGTCGAAGCTTGCCGCCCAGTGGCTCGGCGACAATCTGCGGTTTGCCAACTGGTCGAGTAGCCAGATCGCCACCCTGCCCACAATCAAGATCGGCGACTGGGCGCAGAAGAACGGCGTGTATTTGAACAAGAGCGCGCTGCGCGAGGACCGCGATGCCGGTCTGGTGGCGATTGACGTGAAAGCGCCCAAGATGACTCCCGAGCAACTGAGCGTGTTGCCGCTGCCGGAGTGGGAGAAACGCCGTGCCGAGTTTGTCTATTCTTCGTGGGCGCGGAAAGCGACGGCCGAAGCGAAAAAGGCAGGGAGCAGGGAACCAGGGAACGAGGGACCAAGGGGCCAGGAACCGAAGTAACTCTTTCACACCCAAGCCTGCCTGCTTGGATACAATAGTGAGGCTGGACCGGAGCCCTTAGCGGCGGAAGCGAAACAAGCATTTGGCACGGCAAGGAAAGGATCTTTAAGAAGCCTATGACTACTGGCGTCGCGACTTCATCTCTCGACAAGTTATCGATCGACACCCTGCGGCTGTTGGCCGTGGATACGGTGGAAAAGGCCAAGAGCGGCCATCCCGGCGCGCCCATTGCCTGCGCCCCCATCGCCTACCTGCTCTTTCAAAAGTTGATGAAGCACAACCCGGCGCACTCCAAGTGGGCCGACCGCGACCGCTTCATCCTGTCCAACGGCCATGCTTCGACGCTGCTCTATGGCTCGCTATTCCTCTCCGGCTACAAGCTGACCATCGACGATCTGAAGGGCTTCCGGCAGTTGGGCACGCTGACGCCGGGCCATCCCGAGTTCGGCACCACCGACGGCGTGGAAGCGACCACCGGCCCGCTGGGCCAGGGCTTCGCGATGGCCGTGGGCATGGCCATTGCCGAAAAACATCTGGCGGCGGTCTACAACAAGCCGGGCCACGATGTGGTCGATCATCACACCTACGTTCTCTGTGGTGACGGCGATTTGATGGAGGGTCTCTCGCACGAGGCCGCCTCGCTGGCCGGCACGCTCAAGCTGGGCAAGCTGATCGTCTTCTACGACGACAACCAGATCTGTCTTGACGGTCCCACCCAGTGGAGCTTTACCGAGGATGTGGCCAAGCGTTTCGATGCCTACAACTGGCATGTGCAGAAGGTAGCCGATGGCAACGATCTGACCGCGCTGGAAGCGGCGATTGCCGCGGCCAAGGCCGAGACCGATAAGCCCTCGATCATCGCTGTCCGTACCGTGATTGGCTACGGCAGCCCGCTGGCGGGCACCAATAAGGTGCACGGCGAAGCCATGGGCCCGGTCAACGCGGCGGCGACCAAGAAATTCTTTGGCTTCCCCGAGAACCAGAGCTTTGTGGTGCCCGACGAGGCGCTCCAGAACTGGCGCGCGGCGGTCGATCGCGGCGCCCAGGCCGAAGCCGAGTGGACAAAACTTTTCGACGGCTACAAAGCGGCATTTCCCGAGCTGGCCGCCGAATTCGAGCGCACCCAGGCAGGCAAGCTGAAAGACGGTTGGGAGAAGGCCATTCCCAGCTTCCCGGTGGATAAGCAGATTGCTACGCGCAGCGCCGGCAATGTGGTGATGGACGCCATCTTCGCGGCGGTGCCCGAGCTGATCGGCGGCGCGGCCGACCTGACGGCTTCAACCAAAACCATCTTCAAGGGCAGCCCGCACTTTGCCGACGACGCGGCCGGACGCAACATCTTCTTCGGCGTGCGCGAGCTGGCCATGTGTGCCGCGATCAACGGCATCGCCGCCCACGGCGGACTGATTCCCTTCGGCTCGACCTTCTTCGTCTTCTCCGATTACGCCAAGCCGGCGCTGCGCATCGCCTCCATTATGGAAGTGCATTCGCTGTTCGTCTTCACGCACGATTCGATCGGCGTAGGCGAGGACGGCCCGACGCACGAGCCTATCGAACAGTTGACGGGCCTGCGCATTGTGCCCCACCTGGCCGACTTCCACCCCGCCGACGCCAACGAGACGGCGGCTGCCTGGCGGCTGGCGCTCGAACGCAAAACACCTTCTTTCTTCGCGCTGTCGCGGCAAAACCTGCCCGTGATCGATGCCGCGAAACACGATATCTACGCCGGCGTGAGCAAGGGCGCTTACATTCTGGAAAACGTGGCCGATCCGCAGGTGATTTTGATCGGCTCGGGCTCGGAACTCTGGCCGGTCCTCGACGCGGCCAAGCTGCTCAACGATGAAGGCATCCGCGTCCGCGTGGTGAGCTTCCCCAGTTGGCGGCTCTTTGAGGAGCAGTCGGCCGGATACAAGGCTAGCGTGCTGCCGGCCGGTGTGCCCAAACTGGCCGTCGAAGCCGGCGCCTCGCAGGGCTGGTGGAAGTATGTCGGCGGCAACGGCGATGTGCTCGGACTGGACCGCTTCGGTCTCTCCGCCCCCGGACCGGTGGCGATGAAGGAACTGGGATTCACGCCGGAGAACGTGGCTGCCCGGGCGAAAAAGCTGGTGAAGTAGCAGAGTAAGCGGAGCTAGCGGAGTTAGCCGCGCTGCGCACGTGTTAGCGGAGTTGGTGGCAGGCGAGCAACTGCGAGTGAGCCTGGCTCCGCTAACCCCGTTAGCTCCGCTGATATCGCTAACTCCGCTTGCCCTTACGAAAGGATCATCGTGAAACTCGTTATTGCGTCAGATCATGCGGGATTTCCTTTGAAAGAAGAGGTGCGCGCCCATCTCACGGCGGCCGGTCATGAGGTCGTAGATCTGGGCGCATTTCACTGCGAGGCCGAGGACGACTATCCGGACTTTGCCGAAAAAGTGGGCGAGGCGGTGAAGGCTGGCCAGGCGCCGCGCGGCATCGTCATCTGCGGCTCGGGCGTGGGCGTTTGCATCGCCGCTAACAAGATTCCTGGCGTCCGCGCCGGCATCTGCCACGACACTTACTCGGCCCACCAGGGCGTGGAGCACGACGACATGAACGTGCTGGTGCTGGGCGCGCGCATCATTGGCACGGCGTTGGCCTTTGAAGTGGCCGGGAGCTTTGTTGGCGCCAAGTTCCAGGCCCAGGAAGGCCGCTTCGCGCGCCGCTTCAAAAAAGTGCTGGCCATCGAGGCCAAGTATCAGAGATAAATCGGCCGTGCGGCTGATCCCTGATCACTGCCCCCTGTTCTCTGCCTCCCGAAACCCTTTCGCCCGGTTGGTGTCTAATCCAGCAGGGAGTGGATTCACGTGCGTATTGCGGGCTTTTTCCCCCAGGCGGGGGTGGTTGCTTTTCTCATGGCGGCGTTGCCGCCGGTTGCGCCGGCGCAGTCCGGCAACTTCACGATCGCGCTCAATGGCCATGCTGTCGGCACGGCGAGCTTTCACACGGCTGCCGCCAAGGATGGCCTGGACAAGGATGGCCAGGAGTCGAGCTCGCTGGTCCGGCTCTCGATGACGGGACTCAACTACGCGCTCTCGAAGACCGAGCGGCTCAGCCCGGCCAACCAGCTTGAGCATGCGCATCTGAGCGCCACGGTCAACGGCGAGGCGGTTACCGTGGAGGCCGCGCCCGCGGCGGCGCAGCTGGTGCTTAAAATTTCGGCCGGTGGAAAGAATACGGTGACGCCGCTCCCGGCGTACGAGGCGGCGGTGTTGTTGCCGGATTTCGATCCCGGCGCGCTAGAAACGTTGCTGGCGCTGGCCGCCCAGCGCAACAACCGCGATCTGTGGGCGATTCTGCCCAAAAACGCCGGTTCCGTCGCGCCGGTTGAGATTGCCACTTACGCCGATCAGCAGGGCACATTGGATGGCAAACCCATTGTGGTGCATCACCTGATCGCCACCATAGCCGGGGCCAAAACCGATCTCTTTGCCGGCCTGGAAAACCAGCTCTTGCAGGCCGAACTGCCGCAGCAGGGTTTTGCGCTGGTGCGCGATGGATTCGCTCTCACGCCGCCGGCCAAGCCCATCGCCCAGCCCGCCAACTGAATCGCGTTGTGGAATAAATTTACTCGCCTTGCCGCGGCTTTTCAGAGTAGAATCGCGGACAACCGAAAGATCGTTGCGAGGCGAAACCATGAGTGAATCTGGATTGCAACCCGCGGCCGAAGTCGAAGCCACCGGCCTTTCCCAGGGGCAACGCGTAGCCAACACCTTCACCGTTCCGTCGAAGACCTTCGAAGATATCAAACGCGGCAATCGCAGTTGGTGGCTGCCGCTGATCATCGGCGCTCTGTTTAGCTACCTGTTTTTCTTTGCCGTCGTGCAGAAGATTGGTATTCAGCAGGCTGTGGATAACCAGATCCGCATGAGCCCCAAAGCTCAGGAGCGGATGGCGCAATTAAATGCCGAGCAACGCGAGCTGAGCAACAAAATCTCTGTTGGAATCACCGAAGGAATATTTATAGCCGGCCCGATAGTGGGGATGATCTTTGCCGCGGTGGTGGCGCTGGCGCTGCTCGGCACCATCAATTTTGTCTTCGGCGGCCGGGCAAAATTCGGCAGCGTCTTTGCCGTGGTCTATTATGCGTGGTTGCCGATGAGCATCAAAGCACTGTTGGGCACCATCGTGATCTATGCCGGAATGGCGCCGGAATCGTTCAACATCAAGAATTTTTCGCCTACCAATCTCGGCGCGTTTCTCGATCCGGTGGAGACCAACAAGGCGCTGTACGCTCTGGCCACCTCGCTGGATGCGGTCACGATCTGGACGCTGGTGCTGCTCAGCATCGGGCTGGCGACGGTGGCGGGCACCAAGCGCGGCGCCGGCTACATTGCGGTCTTCGGCTGGTGGGGGGTGATGGTGCTGCTGGGTGTGGTGGCGGCTGCCGTGGCGGGCTAAGGGAATCGCATTTGGATTTTTGAAAGGTTTTGAAAGGGCACGGCTTCAGCCGTGCCGCAAGCGGCGCAAAAAACTCAAGGGCTTTAGCCCCTGAGGGAATGTAATTTTGGGCAACTTGCATTCCCTCCGCGGCTAAAGCCGACACTTTACGAGACTTTCTATGGCACGACTAAAGTCGTGCCCTTTCAAAACAATGAATCTTTCCAGAAGAAAATTTCAAATGCGATTGTCCTGGCAGGGGCCTTCAGGCCCTGAATTCAATCTCGTGCATCGTGCGGCTTCAGCCGCGGGTCTTTTTGGACTTTTGCTTGCGATGGGTGGGAAAGTTTCCGTGCCTGAAGACCGGGAAAGCCGCGCTGCTACAATCATGAGAGTGCAAACCGGCATTTTTTGAAGGCGGATCGACGAGCGGGCGCGGCCCGGGCGGCGCTCTGCGCAAGAGCCGGTCGATGCGCACACTTGCAGGAATCATGACCCTCCGCCTGTTCAATACTTTGACGGGGCAACTCGACCCGCTCACTCCCTCCGACGGCAAGACGCTGCGCATGTACGCTTGCGGCCCCACGGTTTACGACTACGGCCACATCGGCAACTTCCGCACGTTTTTGCAAGTCGATATTCTGCGCCGCTTCCTCAAGCTGACCGGAACCGCAGTGCATCACGTCATGAACATCACCGACGTGGACGACAAGATCATCCGCAACGCCACCCAGGCCGGCATCGCCATCGGCGAATACACGCCGCGCTTTGTCGAGGCGTTCTTCGAAGATCTGGATGCATTGCGCGTGGAGCGGCCCGAGACCATTGCCCGCGCCACCGACCACATTCCGCAGATGGTCGCGCTGATTCAGAAGCTGGCCGCCGAAGGAGCGGCTTACCAGTCCGACGATGGTTCGTGGTACTTCCGGCTGGCGGCCTTTCCCGGCTACGGCAAGCTGAGCAAAAAAGATTTGAGCGGTATGGAAGACGGCGCCCGCGTTGACGTGGACGAATACGAGAAGGACTCGGCGCGCGACTTCGCCCTGTGGAAGGCGGCCAAGCCCGGCGAGGCCGCCTGGGATACGGCGATTGGCCGCGGACGGCCCGGCTGGCATATCGAGTGCTCGGCCATGGCCATCGAGTACCTGGGCGAGAGCTTCGATCTGCACTGCGGCGGCGAAGACCTGATGTTCCCCCACCACGAAAACGAGATTGCGCAGAGCGAGACGGCCACGCACAAGCCATTCGCGCGGCACTGGATGCACGTGCGCTTTCTGCTCGTCGATGGCCGCAAAATGTCCAAGAGCGAAGGCAACTTTTATACCCTGCGCGACTTGCTGCTCAAGGGCTTCAAAGCTTCGGCGATCCGGCTGGCGCTGGTCTCGGTGCCCTACCGGCATCAACTCAACTTCACCTTCGACGGGCTTAATGAGGCCACCAGCGCCATCGGCCGGCTGCGCACCTTTTACGGGCGGCTGACGGCGGGCACGTTCCCGGCCGGTGAAAATGCCGCGCTGCAAGAGGCGGCGCGCCAGGCGCGGGATGAATTTTTTGCGGTGTTGGCCAACGATCTGAATACCGCCGAGGCGCGCGCGCCCATCTTCGATCTGGTTCGCGCGGCCAATACCGCCATCGATCAGAAGCAGTTATTTGCCGCCGACCGCGATGCGATTCTCGCCGTGCTCAAGGACTTCGATGCGGTCTTCGATGTGATCGAGGACAACGATGCCGAGGCAACCAATTCGGCTATTGATTGGGCACAAAAGGCTGGCCGAATGAATGATGTGTCGGAGGAGTTAATTGCTCGTCAGGCTCTGACAGATGAAAGGATTGAAATCCTCCTTGTCCAGAGGAGCGAAGCCAAAAAGGCGCGCAACTTTAAACTAGCTGATTCGATTCGTGACGGGTTGACTTTCAGAGGTGTGGTTATCGAGGATTCAAAAGACGGTGTGCGCTGGAGACGAAGATAGCGAAAATCGCGTAAACTGAAGAAACAATTCCCCCTGGTTTTACAAGGAGGCGCCCCAATGGAATTCGAGATTAGTTTTGATCGCGAAGAAGACGGTCGCTGGATTGCCGAGATTGAGAGCCTGCCTGGCGTGCTTACCTATGGATCTACCAAGCAAGAAGCTCAATCCAAAGTCGAAGCGCTGGCATTACGCGTTATTGCGGATCAAATAGAAAAAGAGCAATCGACTGCGAGTTTAGTTCGATTTGCAGCTGCTTAGTATCTAAAAATATTTCTCAGTTTGCTGTTGAGTTGTGAAGTTTAAGGCTAGAGGCTTGCTTCATGAACCGATTTCCAGCAACGAGCGCGAGAAAAGTCTTGCGGGCGTTGCTGCGAAACGGTTGGCGAGAGAAACCACGCATCAGCAAGAGCGGCTCACATAAACAGTTAGAGAATCCAAACTTTCCCGATGAGTATACATGGGCATTTCACGATGGCGATGAAATCGGCCCCAAGATGCTAGCGAAGATCGCCAAGCGAACAGGCCTTAAGCCTGAAGACCTATAAACGAGGAACCTGAATAACATGGAAGCCAACGAAGCACAAGAACTGCAGGAGCACGCCGAGCACGGCGCGCACGAGCCATCGATGCGGCCGGTCGCATTCACCATGAGCGTGCTGGCCGTTCTGGTGGCCGTCACCACGGTGCTGGGCCATCGCACGCACACCGAGGCGGTGCTCAACCAGGACAAGGCCACCGACCAGTGGAATGAGTACCAGGCCAAGAAGATCCGCGCCTACGACACCCAACTGACCGAAGACCTGTTGAAAGTGGTAGTGGTTCCAGACAAAGAAGCGAGCGCTAAGATTACCCAGGCCTACGACAAGCACCTGGAAAAGTGGAACGACGATCTGAAAGAAGATCAGGAGAAGGCCGAGGCGCTGCAGGAGAAGGTGGAGCAGGCCGAAGCCCGCGCCAATCGCTACGATCTGGGCGAGGCGCTGCTCGAGATCGCTCTGGTCATCACCTCGGTCACGTTGCTCACGCGCAGCCGCATTTACTGGTACGCGGGTTTAGCCGCTTCTGTGGTGGGCATCGTCTCGGTGGCGACGGGATTACTGCTGAAGTAAAGCTTCGCCATCATCTTTGCGCGGAAGATCGAACGGCGCTGGTTGCTTGGTATGCGGCCGGCGCCGTTTTTTATTGCGGAAAATGCGCGCCTGTTGATCCCGCCCGAAGTGATGAAACAAACTTGAGGGAGGGATCGCGCGATCTTTTCCTTCTGGGCCAGATCTATCAGCCAAGGCCGCACGAACACGCTTTTTAGTCCCTAGTCCCTAGTCCCTATCTCCCGCGAAATCTATGGCTCGCTCTGCATCGCGGGCCGCGCTTTGGCCTTGATCTGCGCGGTCGTAAGCAGGAAAACAGCCAGCACAATCGCCGCCATGCCGGCGAACTCCGAGCGGTTGGGCCGCTCGCCGAGCAGCGCGATGCCCATGAGCACGGCAACGACCGGGTTGACGTAGGTATACGACATGACCTTGGCCACCGGCAGGTGATCGAGCAGATAGATGAAGGCGGTATAGCCGATCAGCGAGCCGCCGGTAACCAGATAGGCAATAGCACCGAGGCCGGCGGCATGGGGATGGAAGCCCGGCCACTCGCCCAGGGCGGTGCCGAGCAGGGTGTCGGCGGCGCCGGCGATCAGCATCTGCCAGGAGGCGGCGACCAGCGTGTCGACGGGCAGCCGGGCGTGGCGCGAGGCGAGGCTGCCGGCGGCCCAGCACAGGGTTCCGGCAAAGAGCGAGGCCAGCGCCCAAAACAGCGCCGGGTTGCCGTGCAAGCTGGCTTGCAACGAGGGCGCGATCATCACCGCCAGCCCGGCAAAACCCAGCAGCAGCCCCAGCCAGCCGCGGGCAGGCAGCGGTTCGCCGCCGGGCAAAACGTATTCGATCAGCGCGATGTAGAGCGGCGTAACGGCGTAGGCCAGCGAGGCCAGGCCGCTGGGCACAACGCGCTCGGCAAAGACCAGGCCCACATTGCCGCCGCCCAACAGCAGCAGTCCAACCAGACCGATGACGAGCATGGTGCGGGTGGGATAGACGATGCGCAGCCCGCGCCAGCGGCACCAGGCAAGCAGAATCGCGCCGGCGATCAAAAAGCGCGTTCCGGCCAGCAGCAGCGCGGGCATCTCGGTGGCGCCAATGCGGATGGCCGTGTAGGTCGAGCCCCAGAAAAAGTAGACGCAGGCGAAGGCCAGCACGATCTTGGCCGGGGTTGCCGCGCGCGCGTGGCCGGTATTTTGCTGAGATGAGGAAGCAGACATGGGATGCCTTTATGGTAACGTGATGGCCTCGCGGGCTATGACCGGAAAGGCTCTCGGGGGCAAAATGCCGATTGCGCAAGCCCGGCATGCGGGCCGACAATGGTGGGCGATGGCATGGCGCAGGCAGATCGAGGTTCGCGGCCTGGAACGCACGCTGGCCGCGCTGGACTGGCTGGCGGCGCGGCTGGGCAAAACGCCCGCGCAGCCCGAGCATCTGCTCACCGGCATCGAGGGCGAAGAGGCCGCCTATTTCCATCTTTGCCGCAAGGGCTACCACGTGGTGGCGCGGCGCTGGTCGGCAGGCAATCTGCCCGGCGATCTGGATCTGGTTGCCTGGCAGGGTTCGCTGTTGTGCGTCATCGAAGTGAAGAGCCGCACGACGCGGGATTTTCTTCCCGCCGAGACCGCCGTCGATGGCCACAAACGCCGCGTTTTGCGCCGCTTGGCACGCCGCTATCTGCTCCAGTTGCCCGGCGAGACCCGGCCCCAGGTGCGCTTCGACATCATGAGCGTCTATCTGGAGCCCGGCCAGCCGCGCGAGATCGTGCACTTTGAGGCCGCTTTTGGCTGGAGCGAGTGGCGCGGCAACTAGATCTAGCCGGCAAGTTTCACGGCCGCGGCTGGCCTGCAGTTTTCTCCCCAACTTCACCTTGATGTGTGTATGATGTGTGGTAAGTTTTCGCCCTGCTTTGCAACAGGGCTATAGACACAAGCGGTAGCCTCTTTGCCGGCGAGCGACTCCCCTCGTTGCAGATAGCTGCCTTCGCCCACCGGATCATACGTTCCTAGCCGGCCGGCCGAAGCCCTAACCTCGGCAATATTTGGACCAGCCACCTCGGCAAAGAGACCAGCATGTGCGAGTAAGGGGTTAAGCTTTCATGAAGATATTGCCTGGTTTTAGATACGCCATGCGCACAAATCTGTGTGCGAGCTTTGAATTGCAAAAGAGCGGTTTCGCGATGTTGCTGGGGATGGTTGTTTCCCTGTGCGGCCTGGCTGCCGCGCAGACGACGACCGTGAGCGGCACGGTCTACGATCCAAGGACCACGGCCGCTGCGTTGCCTCTGCCTAATGTGCTTGTCTATGCCTCGACGAGTACGGTCTCCGCGCCCACCGCGGGTGTGCAGTGTCTCACCTATCAGGCGCCCACTGGCTCCAATGTCATCAGCTATACCTATACCGCCGTCGATGGCACGTTCACGCTGCAGAACGTTCCCGAGAACACCAACATCACGGTGGTGATCCAGGCGGGCAAGTGGCAGCGGCAGTTCAGCGAATCGGTGAGCGGCAGCGCGCTGACCGGGCTGGCGCTGCACATGCCGGCCGATCACACGCAGGGCAATATCCCAATGATCGCCATCGTGACCGGCAGTGTGGATGGAGCCGAATGCGTGCTGCGCGATATGGGCATTGCCGATACCGAATTTACCGACGAAACGCAGACCACAAACCCCGGGCGCATCCATCTATATAAAGGTGGTGGCGCTCCTGGTGCCTACATCAGCGCTACAACACCCACCGAAACCACGCTGACCACCAATTCAACTCTTCTGGACAGTTACGACATGGTGATGTTTCCCTGCCAGGGGAATACTTTTACGACGAATGTGTCGAATGCGTCGCAGACCAATCTGCTGAACTACGCCAACGCCGGCGGCCGTTTGTTCACCACGCATTACAGTTATTCCTATATCGATTCCAGTTGGGCAACGGGGCAAAGTTACAATTCACAGTTTCCGGCGGTCGCCAATTGGACCACGGGCGCCGAAAAGGATGTGGCCACGGGCGTCGGCACGGTGAGTCAATACTTCAGCGATGGGGCTACTCTGGCCACATGGCTGGAGAATTCGGGTGCCACCGTTTCGGGCAGCGCCAATCAAATCAGCATTGGCACGCTGCGCACCGACGTGGGAAGCGTGATCGCGCCCACGCAGTCCTGGCTGACGCTGAATAACGGCACCTACTCCGGCATCACCATCACCAACACTCCGGTGATGCAGATGACCTTCAACACGCCAGTGGGCGCGGCGGCGGCCAACCAGTGCGGGCGCGTGATGTACAACGACTATCATGTGATCAATGCCTCGACCGGAGGGAGAACTTATCCCACCGAATGCCCCAGTTACAACAACTCTTCCTACAAGATGAGCGCGCAGGAAGAGATGCTGGAGTACGCGCTCTTCGATCTGTCCACTTTTGTGCAGCCGGTGGTGGTGCCCACGCTGAGCATCGGCTTTACCCCCAGTCCGGTGGTGGTCAAGTCGGCCGATACCGCCGATCAGGTGACGGTGGCAGTGACCAATACCAGCTCGACCACGCAGGTCGACAGCTCGGCGACACTGACCTTTACCGTGCCCTCGCAGTTGACGGTAACGGCCATGACCGACGCCAGCGGCAACTGGAGTTGCACGGTTAGCACGCTGACCTGCGTGCGCACCAGCGGACTGGCAGCCAGCGCCACCGATTCCGTGAACCTGACCTTCAGCGTGGCCACCTACACCTCGCTGTCGAGTTATACCGGCTCCATCGTGGCCACGGTTTCCAGCGTTACCTTCTCCAGCAATGTCTCGGCCACGGATAACGTCATCTTCCAGCAAGTGCCAACCATCACCTGGGCGACGCCTGCGCCGATCATCTACGGCACGGCGCTCAGCTCCACGCAACTCGACGCCACCTCATTGGTTGCTGGCAGCTTTGCCTACTCGCCGACGGCCGGAACGGTCTTGGCCGTGGGTCAGCAGACGCTTTCGGTAACCTTTACGCCGAACGACACTACCGACTACACACCGGCGACAGCCAGCGTGACGCTGACCGTGAAACCAGGTACGCCAGTCATTACGGTTACCTCATCGGCCAACCCTGTCTTCCAGACTTATGCGGTGACGCTGACCGCGAGCCTGCCCTCTTATGCCAGTTCCGAGACCGGCACCATGACCTTCTACGACGGCTCAACGCAGCTCGGCTCGGCGGTGACCCTTGCGGGCGGCGCGGCTTCGGTGACGACCTCAGCGCTGGCCGCGGGCGTGCACTCGATCACCGCCGTCTACTCCGGCGACGCCAACTACGGTCCGGCGACCAGCAGTGCATTTACGCAGACCATCCAGGACTTTACGTTGACCTTTGTGAGCGGCAACGGTTCGGTCACCGTCGCACCCGGAGGAGTCGCCCAATATTCGCTGATTATCACCCCGCTCTACGGCTCAACTCTGCCCAAGGACGTGACGCTGACGGCCAGCAATGTGCCTCTAGACATGAAGGCCGCGATTTCGTCGGTCACCTTGCCCGCAGGCTCGCCCACCACAACCTTTACTGTCGACGTTAACTTGCCGAAGTCGGCGGCCAACCAGCGGCCTGCTCTGCCGTTTGGCCGCGGATCGCTGCCGGTGGCGCTGGGCTTGCTTCTGCTGCCCTGGGCCAGAAGGATTCGCCGCGCCGGCGTTCGCTTGACGCGTATCGTGGTGCTGGCCTTGCTGGCAGCCACGCTGGCGAGCGGCCTCTCAAGCTGCGGAGGCACGGGGCTGAATCCTCAGCAATTCTCCTTCACGGTTACTGGCACGTCGGGAACGTTGATCCACTCGGTTTCGCCACAACTTACGGTGAAGTAATCCGCGGTTCACTTTCGTATAAACCGTCCCGGTTTTTGGCTGCCCCATCTTTTCCGCGAGCGCTGCGAAAAGGATGGGGCAGTTCTTCTTTGTGTTGTATGGGTGGCTCATCGCACTACCGCAAATATTCTGAACATATGATTTTGTAATTTCGTAGGGCCGTTGAGGCATGTGTCCAAGATAATTCCGCGAACAAGCTCGCAGGGAGTATCAAAGATTTGCATATATATGTAATTCCTTGCATCTAGGGGACTTCTAAAAATTAATTGCTGAAAATCTCAGCCATGCTAATATCGCTTTCAGGCAAGACTGCTCTAACGGTACCGGCCCAAAACAAATAGCCTCCCACCTGAGTCATGCAACATATGCTGGTTTCGTTGATGTGTGACAGGAATATTTCCACGGTGATCTGGACGCACAGTGTGCCGTATCTCCTCCAACGCTAGTTGCGGGCAGGACTGTTCCACACAATGACCCTGCTGTCGAAGACTCCAGATTCGAAAATTCGACGAGGAAGGCAAAGCGGGGCCTTTTAAACTCCGCGGGGAACCGCAAAAGCGGCAGAAGGTGGTTGCATGTGCAAGTTCTATGTATTGCTGACGATTCTGCTTTCGGTGACTCTAGCGAAAACAGTGAACGCCCAAAGCTCAAACGTGCTGATTGAAAATAACTCTTGGGGTAGTAACGCACCGGATCAGACAGATATGAGTGCCGTCTTTGGGAGTAGCAACTACACGCTGGACGATTATACCGTCAACGCATCTTCCGTTTTCACTTCCGCTACGAAATTCGTTTTTATTGAGGGCGGAGACGGGCAAGAAGCCAACTTCCAGAACTTTCTCACGGCCAATCAGAGCCACATCCTTAATTGGGTACAGTCGGGCGGCAATCTGCTGCTTGAGGATGCGGGCTGGAGCGGTAATGCTTACACCTTCGGCCCAGGAACGATTGGCGCCGGTGGGTCTGATTATTCCCTCTGCGGTACTTTGACTGCAGCAGGTGCGGCGGGATTCATTTTTGTTAGTACGCCCACGGCTCAGTGTGGGTTCTACCTTTCTCATGATGACATCACGGGTACGGGGCTGACGGATTTCATGACCGCCAACAGTGGTTACAATGTGGCGGGAACTGCGTATGGTTCCGGTTACATCATGTATTCCGGACTGACGACCAGCGATTTTCACTTCTCGGGGGACAGCCTGAACGAGGATGTAATTGCTTACACGGACCATGTCACAGTACCCGAGGGTGGCTCTACTCTGCTCTATCTTTTGCTGAGCGGCGTCGCCATGGCGGCTGGTGTTGTGCTGCGCCGCAAGATCAACAACCTGGGTGCGGAGAGTAGTCAACTCAGCTAAATCTAACGACGCGTCAGCTTTTCCCAGACCGTTTGGCTGTAGCGTTAACCTTTGCCGTGGCCAAACGGTGGGTTATTTTTCTAGTGCGTAACTGCGCGCGAATATCATGTATAAGATCCTTCGCGAAGGAGCGCATCAAAAACGCGACAATAAAATAGGACGGAATCATTGCCCACCAACCGATGCATCGGGAGAAAACCATTCCCAGACAGGTGGCGAGAATAAAGGTTAAAAGGACGATCAATAATTCAATGCAAGTCATCGGCGCCTATGCCTTTTCCAGTGTTTTGTAAGAAGAGGATGATTCTGCTCGTACACCGAAAGACGCAGTATGGCGGAACAACGCTTAGTACAGGCCTAGAAACTAGAGCAGAGGAGAGTAGATGAATTCCGCATAGGGCTTTGTAAAAAGGGCACGGCTTCAGCCGGGCCACAGAATCATCCAATGAACGAAGGAGCTTTAGTTGCTGCCGGGAGCCAGTTGCTTTACAAATGTTTAGTCAGGAAATCCCGCCAAAACTAAGTGGTGTTCTGATTTCAGTTATTGGCTCCGCCCCAGTAGGCAGCAACGACGTGCGGCGGTCCGGCGACCGAGTCGGTAACGGTGGTCTCCAGCACCAGTTCCAGATTGCGCTTCTGCCAGCCCTCGGGGGCATTGCGCAGGCTCTGCTCTAAATATTTGGCATTGGAGACGAATTCGCCCGCGGCCTGGGTGCCGGCGCCGGTGATGCCGGCCACCGTGATCGTGAACTGGCCGGTCTTGGAATTGATCAAACGGCTGACGATGGCATAATCTTCGACGACTTGGCCGTGGGGGCCGGTGCGCACGTGCCAAATGCGATTGCCCGGCGCCGCCTCGCGAATGGAAAAATCCTCGTGGTCTTCGACAAAAGTAAATTGCAGGTTCGAGGTCAATGGCACGGTCCATTTATTGTTGAACGCGCCCACCACGACCGCCGGTGAGTAGCGGAGATCCTCGAAAGAATAGTTATCGCCGATGCGCACCTGGCTGGGCTTGTCGATCTTGCCCAGCAGCCCGGAGAGGCTGATGGCCGCCTGCGCGTCGCCCAGCGCCACGCCGAAGTCGGAGGCGATGTAGAGCTCACCCCAACTGATGGTTTCGTTTTCGCCCAGCGGCAGCGGTTCATTGTCCCGTTCCACCTCGGTATCGAAGGCACCGGGGTGCGAGCGCGCATAGCGGCGATAAAGCTCCTGCGAGGGCCGGTAGACGACGGGCTTGGCCAGGCAGATCAGAACCGGCTGTTGACTGGTGAAGACTGGAGCCCAGAACTGTTCGAGCGTTGATTTTTCCCGCTCGGCGCGGCGCATCGAGAGCCAGTACAACGATGCCGCGACGGCGCACAACAAAATGACCGAGGTCAAAACCCAAAACAGTTTGCCCGGGTGAGGCCGCTTTTCCAGAGCTGGCTCCGGGGCTGGGTACCGGGCCGGCTCGTGGACCGGCATTTCCCCGGGCCAATGGAAGACCGGCGAGTAGGAGCCGACCGGCAACTCGATATGCACGGAGGAAGGCTCGGGCGCGGCCTGATAAAACTGTTCCAGCCGCCGCCGCACCTCGCCAGCCTGCACGCGTACCACCGGGTCGTCGCCGGTGGCGTAGCCGGGCGGGCGCAGAAAAACCTCAGTGCCGATGGTGCGCTCTTTGAGCGCCTCGGTGTGTCCATCCAACTGGTGCAAAACAACGTATTGCAGGAATTGCTTACTGCGTGACGCGCTGCGGAAAAACGTGCTGGTCAGGATACGGTCCAACTCGCGCAGAACGGCTTCGCGCTTTTCCTGCTCCTTGTGCAGGGCAAGCGGCACTGCTTCGTGCACATCGGGCAATACAACTGGTGATCTCATCGGTCCCGCTATCGTTCTCTGCCGGGGGAGTCGAACAAGCACCTAGGCGCCTACGATTTGCGCTGGAAATTGAGGCGCTGGCGGTCTTCGATGGCCCGTGAGGGGAGAAAGGCAATTTAGAGCTCGCCCGGCTCCCAATCGTTACTGCATTCACGAGTAAACAGAATGAAACAGAGGGTTGTCAAGAAGAACAATCGCTGGCTCCGAGAAGCCGCGGAGGAAGGAACGCGGCAGCAAAAGAGTGCTCTTACCGTTAAAAACCCGGCGAATAGATTTTCTCTAAGTCAATCATTTATAAGGGATGGCGCTGTAAATCTTACCGTAAAACAACCGTGTATTACTTGCTGTTCACACTTGGGCAACCTAGATTGCCCGCTGAAACGTTTTAGTGCGCGGTTGCGTTCTAAACGGATCAATGGATCGAAAGTTTGCGTTGCGGGGCGCCAAGATGACGTGCCGCAGCGCGTGTGAGAAACAACCGTTTGGTTTTACTGGAGGACAATCCAATGATGCAGGTATGTAAGCAAGCCTTGCTATCGATCAGAAAAGCGCCGGGTATCTACGGAGCCATGATGCTCTGTCTGATCCTGCTGGCGCCGTCCGGTTTCGCGCAGATTATCACCGGCAGTCTGTCGGGTACGGTGCGCGACACAACCGGAGCGGTCGTAGCGAAAGCGGAAGTCTCGCTGCAAAACGATGCGACCAAGGACGTTCGTGTCACCTATAGCAACGGGGCAGGATATTTTACCTTTGCGGCTATTCCGGAGGGAACCTATTCAGTAACGATTTCTGCCTCCGGCTTCGCCAACTGGAAGCAGACCGGAATTACGATGAACTCCGGCGATATCCGCGAAGTGGCTGGCGTCCAGCTTAAGGTGGGTACCGCCTCGCAAACGGTCTCGGTAACCGCCGAGGGAGAGCAAATTATCTCCACCGACTCCGGCGAGCGCGCCGACGTCATCACGGGCAAGGATCTGGAGCGGCTCTCGCTGGAAAGCCGCAACGTTTCGGAGTTGCTGAAGGTATTGCCCGGCGTGACCGAAGTAGGTGGAACCTCGGGCGGCGGAACGGTTGACTTCTCGGCCGTGGGGCCGACGGGCAGCACCGACGGCGTGGGCTACGCGCCCAGCGGCGCCCCGTATCGCGGCGGTACCTCGTATCTGCTCGACGGCGCCAACATCATCGATCCCGGCTGCAACTGCTGGGCGATTGCGGTGCCCAACCCCGATATGACGGCCGAAGTGAAGATCGTGAACTCTTTCGGTGCAGACGCGCCGAATGGTCCAGAGGTCATTAACACCACCAGCAAGAGCGGCGGTAGCGAGTATCATGGCCAGGGTTATTTCTATGCCCGCAACCAGGCGTTGAATTCCAATACCTGGCAGAACAATCAAAATGGTTCTGCGAAACAGCCTGGCCAGTACTACTATCCAGGTTTCAATGTCGGTGGGCCGATTTTGATTCCCCACACCGGCTTCAATAAAGACCGCAAGCTGTTGTTCTGGTTTGGCTACGAATACTACAAACAGACGCTACCCTCTGGCACGCCGCTGACGTCCTACATTCCCAGCGCGGGCATGATGGCGGGTAACTTCACCACCAGCGGCTCGGGTAACTCCGCGCTCTGCTCCAGCGGCTTTACTGGCGGCGCCAAGAACTGGTGCGGTGACCCGACCGGTACGTACGACATGAACGGGAACAAAATCACCAACGCCGCTGCTGTGCCGGTAGATCCCGGAGCCAAGGCGCTGATGAAGATGTTTCCCGCGGCCAACGCCGATCCGACCAAGACCGGTGGCTACAACTACTATTTGCCCATTGGTACGACGCAGAACGGCTACGTTTGGCGCGGTCGCGTGGACTACAACATCAACACCAACAACAAGCTCTTTGTTGCCTACCAGACCGGTTCGTCGACCTACGTCACCGTGGCGCACGTTTGGTGGACCCCTTCAAACTCAGTAGCATATCCGGGTGGTGACATTAATTCGCCCAACACCTCGCGCGTCATGACTGTGAACTTGGTTAGCGTGATCCGGCCGACGCTGACCAACGAATTTATCTTTGGGTGGGGCTGGGACGATGGGCCATTTTCTCCCACCAACCTGAAAGCCATCTACAAGTCCACACTCGGTTATCCCTACCAGACGCTCTATAACAGCGCGTCGCTGGTGGCGCCGTCGATCAACTCCGCAGGTTCGTATTCATTCCCCGACATCTCCCAGCCCGCGTTCTATAACTCCACCGGCAAATATGTCACGAAGAAAGCTACGCCTTCGTTTGCCGACAACATGAGCAAAGTTTGGCGCACGCACACCTTCAAGTTCGGCGGCTTCACGGAACTGGTAGGAAATGACCAGGGCGCATGGTCCTATGCGAACGGCAGTTTGAGCTTTGCCACCCAGGCTTACCCGAATGTCGTAACCGGTTCCACGATACCTTCGACCACTTCGATCGGAAGCAGCAACCCCACCGCCAACCTGGTGATGGGTATTGCTGGCCCCAATGGCAACAACCTTGCCTTTAGCCAGAACAATTTCGCTCCTACGCAGGACATGGCATACCGGACGACCTCTGTGTACCTGCTGGATAACTGGCAAGTCAGGCCACGGCTGACCGTGAACGTGGGCATGAGGTGGGATCACGTGGGCCGCTGGTACGACCGGCAGGGTCTGGGTATGGCCGTTTGGTATCCCCAACTCTTTACTCAAGATGTAACCGCCAATCAGGCCGCGAACAAACAAGTCGTGGAGTATCCGGGTGTGCGCTGGAGAGGCGTGGATTCGGGTATACCCAACGGCGGCTATCCGACGCGCCTTGCCTGGGCGACGCCACGCATTGGTTTTTCGTACGACATGCAAGGACAGGGCAAAACCGTGGTTCGCGGTGGCTGGGGCGAATATGTTTGGAACGATCAACCCATTTCCAGCCAGCTGAGCACGTCGCAAAATATGCAAACCTACAACTCGCCTGTCAGCACCGCCATCACGCTTTCGCAGATTCCGCTGCAAACGCCGAGTGGCAATAACCAGCCCGCCGGCAGCGTGTACGCTACGGCGAACGACGACTGGCAAGCTTCTCTAACCTACGCTTGGAACCTGACCGTCGACCGGCAGATGCCCTGGCATTCGCTGTTGGAAGTTGCCTATGTGGGCAATAGCACCCACCACATGTTGATGGGTGGCCAGAGCGACGGCTCGGGCATTGGCGGCGCGGAATTCAGCAACGTCAACAAAGTTCCGTTGGGTGGCCTGTTCGGCGTCGATCCGGTCACCGGCGCCGCGGCTCCATCCGATCCCGAAAACACCAACCCCAGTAACTACATACTCAAGGACTACTATCCGTATGCCGGATGCGTGAACGGCGGCGGATGCTACGGATACGGCAGCAGCGCGGTTTACGTCCAGCGGCACATCGGAATGTCCAACTATCACGGTCTGCAGGTTGCATGGCTCAAGCAGCAGGGCCGTGCCTCGTTCGACTTCAACTACACATGGTCCAAGTCGCTGGGCATCATCGGCAGCACCCTCGACGCTTTCAATGTCCGCGGCAACTACGGCATTGAATCCATCGATCGCCCGCATGTCTTTAACGCTTCTTATGCGTACAGCATCGGCAACGTCTATAAGGGTAACCAGAAAGTGATCGGCGGTGCGGCCAACGGTTGGACAATCTCCGGCGTCACCACGCTCCAGGCTGGCGGCAACCTTCAGGCCGAGTCTTCGCAAAACCTCGGTCTATCCATCCTGAACACGGCAACGGGGAGAGGGCTTACTTCCAAGACTTACTTCGGAACCCCTTCCAACTCGATTTTGCCCATCACCACCTGCAACCCGAAGAATGGGCGGGGTTCTCACCAGTTGTTGAACTTCTCCTGTTTCTCGGCGCCCAAAGTGGGTACCCAGGGATCCCGCCAGCTTCATCCGTATCTGAGCGGTCCCATTTACACCGACACAGACTTGACGATCTACAAGACCTTCAATATCACCGAGCGGCAGAATGTCCAGTTCCGCGCAGCGGCCTTCGACTTCATGAACCACTCGTTGTGGGGCTTGAGCGGCAACAACCTGATTTCGTTGTTGTACACAACCTCCGATGGAGGCAATACGTTTAAGCCCGACACCGCATCCTATGGAAGCGTGAAACTTACCGGAAACTGTACTCCCGGTGGTTCGGTTTTCGGCTGCGAAAACGAGAAGTCGCCCTACTCCGGAGCCGGATACGCCCGCATTGTCGAACTTTCGCTGAAGTACAGCTTCTAACCGGCGAACTCAACCTGTGGCAGTGGGAGGGAATCCACCCCCCGCTGCCACAATCCGCAAAACATCTCGCCCGTAAATTGGACTTTTACCGGACCGGCGGGAGCCTGCTCTTTTCAAAAAAAGCGCGAGAGCACTTGGCGCCTGAACTGTTTCTCAAAGTACAGATCGTTTCCATGGAGTCGAAAGAAAACATGACATCGGCAGATGCAAGCAAACGGGACTCTCTGCACGGCAATTTCGCACGGCAACTTTATCGCGTCATCATCTGTTTGTTCTTCCTTGCGGCTTCTGCCATCGCGGGCTTTGCCGCTCCATCGCTCCTCGATCGCCAGCCCGACGGCATGATCCTGCATCTTTCTTCCGGCGATCTGCGCATCCAGCTATTCTCCGATTCGATGGTGCGTGTCGCCTTCGCGGCCACGGCCGATTCTTTCACGCACGCCTCGCTGAGCCGCATCGCACCGCCTTCGAGCACGGTTCCGTTCACCATTGAAGAATCGCCGTCGGGCTTCACGCTCATCACCGGCAAACTGCGCGTCTTCGCCGATCGCGAGACGGGCCGCGTAACCTTTGCCGATCGCGATGGCAAGCTCCTGCTGGCCGAGACTCGGGATGGACGCAAGCTTGAGCCTGCCGAGGTGCAGGGAGAAAAGACCTTCCATATTCAGCAAAAGTGGCAGGCGCAGGACGAGTCCCTCTACGGGCTGGGCCAGATGCAGTTGGGCAGCGTCGATATCAAGGGCTACGATCTGGATCTCTGGCAGCACAATACAAATGTCGTGGTGCCGTTTCTGGTCTCCAGCCGCGGTTATGGCATCTTCTGGGATAACACCTCCTACACGCGCTTCGGCGATCAAAGTCCCTTTGAATCGATTCCTGCCGCCAATCTGCTCGACGAAAGCGGCAAATCTGGCGGGCTCACCGAGCGTACCGCCGACGGCTCCGCGCCGGCGCGGCAGAGTGCGCAGCTCTCGCTGCATATTCAACTCACCGAAGCGGAGATCAATCATCCCGAAAAAGTGGCCGACCCGTGGAGCGGAAAAAAGCAGTCCTGGAGCGGTTCGATTCTTGCGCCCGTGGCCGGCGACTACCAGTTTCAGGCGTACTCGAATGGCGGCATTCGCGTCTGGCTGGGCGGCAAGCTCATGATGGATCACTGGCGGCAGAACTGGCTTCCGTGGAACGATCAGGTCCGCGTGCATCTTCATGCCGGAGAAAAGCTGGCGGTGCGCATCGAGAACGATCCTGAGCAGCAGAGCACGCTTGAATTCCGCTGGAAGACGCCCAATGCCGAGAGCGACACATCATTATGGTCCGAGGTGGGCGACGGCATCGACTACGATTTTGTCTATGGGCCGTCGATCGATGAAGTGATCGCCGGTTACCGGCAACTCACCGGCAAAGCCACCATGCCGCCCAACTGGGCCTTTGGCTTGTGGCAATCAAGGCAGCGCTATGAGACCGCGCAGCAGTCGCTCGATGTGGTCAACGAGTTCCGTAAGCGGCAAATACCCTTCGACAACATCGTGCAGGACTGGCAGTATTGGCCGGTCGATGCCTGGGGCTCGCACCAGTTCGAGCCTTCGCGCTTTCCCGATCCCAAGGCGTGGACAGACGCCATTCACGCCGCGCATTCGCACCTGATGATCTCGGTCTGGGGTAAGTTCAATCCCAATACCGATAACGCGAAAGAGATGCTGGCCAAGGGCTACCTCTACTTGCCCAACCTCAAAGAAAACGTCAAGGATTGGATCGACCAGCCCTACACGTTTTACGACGCTTTCAATCCCGAGGCGCGCAAACTCTTCTGGGCGCAGATCGATGCCCATATCTTTTCCAAGGGCATCGATGCCTGGTGGATGGATGCCACCGAGCCCGATCTGCTGCCCTCGCCGCCCACGCTTGACGGGCAGCGCACGCACATGACGCCCAATGCCGCCGGAACCGCGGCGCGTGAGCTGAACGGATACGCGCTCGAAAACAGTCTGGGCGTCTTTACCGGCCAGCGCGAGACCGCGCCCAATCAGCGCGTTTTTATCCTTACCCGCTCGGGCTTCGCCGGCATTCAACGGTACGCGACGGCCATCTGGTCCGGCGACATCACCTCGACCTGGACCGCCATGGCCAAGCAGATTCCCGCCGGTCTGGGCGCCAGCATCTCCGGGCTGCCCTATTGGACGATGGACACCGGCGGCTACACCATGCAGCAGCGCTTTTCGAATGAGCCCATGACCGCTGCAGACCAGGAAGAATGGCGCGAGCTGAATGCGCGCTGGTTCGAGATGTCGGCCTTTACGCCGATCTTGCGCGTGCATGGCGAACTGCGGCCGCGCGAGATGTGGACGCTGGGCGACAACACGCCGGCGTATCACGCCGAGTTGAAGTTCGACCACCTGCGTTACGAGCTCTTCCCGTACATTTATTCGCTGGCGGGTTGGAGCACGCAGAACGATTACACGATGCTGCGTCCGCTGGCCATCGACTTTACCGCCGACCGCACGGCCCGCGAACTGAACGACGAATATATGTTCGGCCCGGCGCTGCTGGTGGCGCCCGTCACGCAATACAAGCAACGCTCGCGGCAAGTCTATCTGCCGCCCGCCGCTGCGTGGTACGACTATTGGACGGGCAAGCCTGCGGCCAGCGGCGCCATCACCGCTGAGGCGCCCTACGAGCAGATTCCCGTCTACGTGCGTGCTGGCTCGATCATTCCTTACGGACCCGACGTGCAATACGTCGGCGAAAAACCTGCCGATCCCATTACGCTCTACGTCTATGCCGGCGCCGATGGCGCGTTTACGCTCTATGAGGATCAGGGCACAACCAACGATTACGAGAAGGGTGCTTTCTCGCAGATCCCCATCCGCTGGGACGACAAGACCGGCACGCTGACCATCGGCAAGCGCAGCGGAAGCTTTGAAGGTATGCTTGCTCATCGCGGATTCCATGTGGTGTTGGTGACGAAGGATCATCCTGCGGGATTCCCGTTTACCTCAGCCTCCGCAAAGACTGTGGAGTACACGGGCGCGGAGATGCAACTGAAACTACAATAGCTCCCCCAAGAAAATAACATAGATGAATAAAAAACCGCGTGGGCTTTGCCATTTGATTACGGCAAAGCCCGCGCGGTTTTTTATTCAACTTTTTTATTCGTACTGCGATTATTGCCAGCGCAACACCAGCCCCGCTTGCAGCGTGACCGGTTGCAGAATGCCCGAAGGAAAGAGCGGCGAATCCTGGGTGTAAGCGCGCACGTTGGTTTGTGTGAACGGCTCCTTCACGCCAGGTTGCAAATCGCCGATCAGCCGGTTGGGCCAGAAGTTGGTGACCTCGATCTCGATAGTGTTCTCGCCGGCGTGAACCATTCCGTCGATGCGCGCCGCGAAGGGCTGCCGCCAAAGTGTTTCCACTTCTTTGCCGTTTACCTTGACGGTTGCGATCTCGCGCAGGTCGCCCAGTTGCAGCCAGAGTTGGCGGTCTGTTGCCAGTTGACCGGCAGAAACCGTGACTGTAGTGCGATAGGTTGCCGTGCCCGAGAAGTAGCGGATGCCGGGGTCGTTCGACTCGGTCCATGATTGGAAACGGTCGAGGTTGACCGACGACGGAGCGCCCCATCCGGCAGGGAACGAGAGCGTCCACTTTGCGATGGCCGGCGCGGCCAGATCGCCGGATTGCACCGTGAAGCGGTGTTGCGTTCCCTGGGAGTCAGTGGCGATATATGCCCCAGGTTCGGTGGCGGCGATTGCGCCATCGTCCGTGGCGAAGACTCCGCCCCCCGCATGGATCGCGGGGAAAACCTCGTGCCCGTCTTTTTCGATGCGCGTGAGATGTCGGCCAGCATGGCGTGTGAAGATGACAAAGACCGAGCCATGCGCCGGGAAGGTGAGTGGAATCTCAGTGCGTCCATCGGCGCTCTCGCGATAGGCCGCGGCCGGCGCGGTCGCGCCATCCTCGGCGTTCCAGAGCTCGGGCTCGCGGCCGTTGACGCGGAACGAGAGTGTGGCCGCGACTGCGATCGAGCGGGTGTTGCGCACAAAATAAATCTCCGCGTCATCGGTCTGACGATGCACGTAATCGAACTCCGCATCGCTGCCGTTATTCGCGTCCGGCTCCTGCGGCGTATAAGAAAAATCCGGAGCCACCTGCAGAGCGGCCAGCGCCGCGCGCGCATCGGTGGAGCAGAAAATCCCTCCGCTGCCGTAACGGCTTTGAGCGCCGCCGTGGGCGCAGCCGGCCCACATCGCGTGCGCCAGTTTCGCGTAAGCTGCTTGTTGATCCGCGGGAATGAGTCCCAGCGGACGATTAGGTTCCGGGCCAATCACGATGCCGCCCTGATGGACGAAGCCTTCCACCCAGACCAGCGCCGGATACGAGATCTTGCCGGAGGCGGGCAGGGCCAGCGCGCGGTAATGCAAACCTTCTGGCGTGTAGAGGTCGGCGCCCGCAAACGCCAGCCGGTGCAGCAGCGCATCTTCATCGGTCACGTCGTAATCGTAGCTGGGCAGCAGATGCGCTGGATCGTCGCTTTTCACGCGTACGAATCCTGGCACCTGATCGCCGTAAAAATATAGCAGATCGCTGACCGGCCGGCCCTGCTGCAAAAGGAACTGTGCGCGATTGAGCGACTGCAGGAATGGCTCCGCCTGATTCCACCAGGTGACGTTGGGATTGAGATGTGTGCCGGCAAAATATTCCTGGCCGGGCTTGCCGTACTGGGCGGGCGAAGTGGTGAACTCGTGCCAATAGATGCGGTTCAATCCTTCAGTGAATGCCTGGTCGAGGGAGGGTTGCACGTTGTCGGCCAGGGACTCGGACCACGCCGCTGGATTCATGCTGGTGGGGCCTTCGGCGGCGGCGAAGGGCTTGCCGTAGATGTGCGCGGCGCTGGCGGCTTCTTTCACAAAGAAGCGTTCTTCGTCGCTCACGCGATGAGTGCCCGAGACGGCCCAGAACTCGGTCTGCGGATAGGCGCTGTCGCGGAAGTTTCGCAGCGCGTCGATGGGCGCGCCATGCGGACCGCCCGCCTCGGGGTGCGTGCCCAAGCCACGCTGGCGCGCGTAAGCGGCGAAGCGGTCGTAATAATTTTCCGCGATCAGATCGGCGACGGTGCGTCGCAGGTCGAAGAGAAATTGATTACTGGCGGCGCGGCTGGCGACCATGCGCCCGGCGACGACGGGTAAAAATGCGATAGGATCGTAGCCGCGCCGGCGGCGGAACTCTTCGCGGAATCCATCGGTCCAATTGGCGCCGCCCGCCTCCCAGCTATCGGTGACCAGATAGCGCAGGCTGGTTCCCAGATACGGCTTGGCCGCGTCCAGCAACGGCGCCACGGCATCGCGCCAATAGTGATCGAAGGCCGTGGCGTTCATGGCGTCTAGCGGCAGACCGAGCGGTGTATCGGCGGCGTCGGTCAAATGCTTCCGCGTATCGGTATATCCGATGCGCAAAACCTCCCAGTCGCCTTGCGGAAAATTCCAGGTGAGGTTGCCCTCTGCATCCATCCGCGCGCTGAGGTCGACGACCTTGCTGGCCTCGGTATCTTGCTCGCCCGCCACTGGAGGCGCTTCGCGCAACACCTGTTCGGATGGCTGCATGGAAAAGCCCGTCTCCATCGACGCGGTTTTAAATTCCAGATCCAGAATCGGCGTGCGCTTGCTGCCGCCTCTTCCCGCCAGAGGCTTGCCGCGATGCAGCGGATAGGCCAGCACCGCGATGGGCCGGTAGAATCCGTTCTCTTCGTCCGGCGCGGCCAGCCGGAGAGTTTTTTCGCCGCCGCCGTCCACTTCGGTCCGCGACCAGGTGAGCCGCTTCATCGCGTCTTCCGGCTTCACCGTCGGGCCACCAATGATGCCCACGTCCCAGCGGCTGGTCACGTTCAGGCTGATCTCGAGATCGAGACGTTGCGCTTCCTTGAGCGCGTGCAAAAAAAGCGCCATCCACTGCGGGCTGCCGATCGCCGGGCCGGCGGCGACTTCAATGTTGCCTTCTTTGCCGGAGTCATCGGCATCGACCAGAATTGCGCCGCCTAGGCCTTTGGCCTTCATCTGTTCCAGATCGCTGGTGATGGTCTCGGGTGTGGTGTTGCCGTTCAGCCACCACCAATAGCAGCGCGCCTTGGCGCTAGCCGGCGGCTGCACGAATTCGCTGCGCAATTGCGCAAAAGAAGAGTCGGGGCGTGCCTGGCTATGCAGCGAGGCTGAAAGAGCGGCCACCAATGCCGCTGCCAGAAGAGTATTTCTAGTCCGCCAAGGAATCATTCCGGGTAGCACCTTGGTGCTTCGCACGCGCACGGATCGGCCGCACCGGCGAAAGTCTGGGATGTCCACCGCATGATGCCGCGAACACCGGGGGTAAGAAGCGTGGACTTCCGAGGCGGCGGTTGCCGTTTCGGAAGTCCACAAAGAAATGCAAAGGGGCAAGGTTAGAAGTTGATGCGGGCCGTAACCTCGCCCATGCGCGGATCGTTGCCCTGGCTCCAGGACATGGTGCCTGCTCCGCCCCAGGGGACGGTGCAGACCTTCGTGCCCGAAGAATTGGTGGTCGTAGAGCAGCGCGAGGCCAGGTTGGTGGTGGGCGAGCCGTAGTTGGGAGTGTTAGAGATGTTGTAGAACGCGCCGCGCAGCTCGAAGTTCACCTTTTCGTGAATCACGAACTTCTTGAACAGCGAGGCATCGGCGATGGGGAAGACCATCTGGCGGATGCCCGGCATGATGGTGTTGTAGCTGGCCAGCGTGAAGGTGCTGGTTCTGGCCTTCCAGGCCGGGGTCGGATCGCCGTAGGCGCAGGAGCCAGAGGGCAGAGTCACGTCCCAACCGCCGGGCTGGGTCACGCCGTTCAAGTCAATGTAGCAGGTGTTGAACTGGTGCAGCATGCTGCGGTTGTTGCCGCCGCCCCGCAGGCTGACGCCGGGGATGCGGTCGATTTGGGCGCTGCTCAGGCTGGGATAGCCGATCAGCGAACCATTGTGCGAACGGACAACGCCGTGCAACGACCAGCCACCCAGCCACATCCGGCTCCAGTAGTTGTTGCGGAACGGCGTGGGAATGTCGTAGCTGCCGATGACGTTCCACAGCCGGTTGGGTGCCGAAGATTCGCGGCGGAAGAGGTTGTCCCAGCTATCCTGTCCGTTGATATACGTGGTCGCGTTCATCTGCTTCGACCAGGTGTAGTGAAACTGGAAGCTGAAGCCATCGCTGAAGCGCTTGCGCACGCTGGCTTGCAGCGCGTTGTAGGAGGTGTAGCCGAGCGGGCGGTCGTAAAGAGTGACGCCGCTGAACTCGGGGTAGGGTAGCAAAAGATACTGCTGTTGAATGGTGGCGGCGTTGAGCGTGTTGTTGGTCGGAATCAGCCCGGCCATGGGGTTGGCGACCTTGGTGGTCAGGTACGTGGAGCCCAGAGCCAAATCGGCGGCCGGCAACGAGTCGATGCTCTTGTTGACCTGCATCTCGCGGCTGGCGTTGGCTACGTAAGAGGCTTCAATGACGGCGTTTTTGGGCAGTTGATATTCAATGCCGATGGCGCCGAAGTACAGCCGGGGCTGGCGGTGGTTGCGGTCGACCGGCCCCAGTCCTTGACCCAGGAACGTCGACAAACCCAGCGAGGAGCCGGTGGGTTGAACAAGTCCGTTGGGGAAGGTATTGCTGAAGGCGTAGGTCGGCGCATTGGAGGCCGCCGTGTAGGTGGTCGAGGAACTGAATCCGGAGTTGCCTGGCGGGTCGAAGGTGGGCATATAGATGATGCCGAAACCGCCGCGGACCACCATCTTGTTGTTGACCTGGTAGGCGGCGCCGAAGCGGGGCTGCCAGTTGTAGAACTCCTTGCCGTAGGGCAGGCGGTTCTTCGCCGAGGTGAACAGCAGGCCGCCGGGCAACGCCAGGCCGCTCACCGAGGCCTGCAAGGGGTTGGTACAGGTGGCGCAGAAGCCCGCGTTCATGCGGTTGTAGCGTTCGGTCATGGGCGCCTCGTAATCCCAGCGCAGGCCGATGTTGATGGTCAGCTTGTTGTTGAAGCGCCAGTCGTCGTGCAGGAAGATGCCCCAGTAATCCTGCTGGTAGGCGGGCTCGATATTCCAGGAGACGGTGTCGCTGGCCACGGCGCCCAGCATGAACGATGCCAGAGGATCGCCCGAGGTGCCGTTGCCGGTGATCCAGTTGTTCTGCGTAAAGCCGGCGTTGAAGCCGAAGGTTCCCAGATTCGATGCCGGAGTGTTGAGGTCGTAGCGCAGGCCGTCAAACTCGATGCCGCCCTTGAAGGAATGCCGTCCGTGCGACTTGCTCAGCACCTCGGTCCAGGCAATCGCCGTGGCTTCGCTGTACTGGCCGCCGCCGGCCTGCATGCCGGTGTAGCCGGCGCCATGGCTGCCAGATAACGACAGGCCGGGGAAGGTTTCGCGGGGCAACTCCGCGGCCAGCGCAGAGGCGAAGCCCAGTTTGGTGATGTTGAAGTTGTCGCCGTAATAGGTGAGCGAGAAGGGGTGGTAGACGTAGCCAACGCGGCTATCCAGAACCAATGTGGGCGAGATCGTGTCCAGCCATTCCAGCGATGCGCCGGTATCTTTGCGGAAGTGCGAATAGCCGGGGCTGCCGATGCCGCCAATGGGAAAGCCCTGCACCGGGTAAAGCTGGTTGCGGATGCTACGGAAAAACAGGCCGGTCAACGTCTGCGTGGAGGTCAGCTTGTGATCGACGCGGGTGATGAACGACCAATAGTGATCCTTGATCGTATCGTCGCTGGAGACGTAGTTGTAGCTGTTGCCTCCGGCCGTGGCGTTGGGCTCGGGGTAGTACTTGACGATGGCCGCCGCCACCGGATCGATCGAACTGGCGATGTTGTTGTTGGCGAAATACGACGCGCGGTTGCCGCTGGCATCGACCGCCGAGTTGGGGTTATAAAGCTGCGTGCCGCTGGTGCAGAACCCATTCGTGTCGAAGGCGCTGCACAGGCTGGAGAAATCGCCCTTGCGCATGGCGTCGGTGGGCATCCATCCCGAGTAGGGGTTGGGCGTATTGGTCTGGATGTGCTCGTAGGCCGCGGTGAAAAAGCTCTTGTCGTGTCCGTTGTACACCTTGGGAATAAAGATAGGGCCGTCAACCACGAAACCCGGCTGCTGCCAGCGGTCCACCGAAGGCGCGCCTTTGGTGGATGCCACCTGCTTGCGCTGGGTGGTGTTGGCATTCATGTCGGTGTTTTGCAGGATGTAGTAAACGGCGCCGTGCAACTGATTCTCACCGGTCTTGACGATGCTGTTGATCACGGCTCCGTCGGAGTGGCCATACTGGGCGTCGACCAGCAGCGTCTGTGTATTGACCTCTTGAACCGCTTCGGGCGAGGGCACAAAGTCGGTGTAGGTCACCGCCGAAAGCCGCTCCGGCGCGTCGTCGGGCATGCCGTTCAGCTCCAGGCGATGCTCGTTGCCCAGGCCTTGAATCTGCATCTGCGAGGCCGTGCCGCTATAGGGCTGGTTGTACTGGCTGGCCGAGCCGGTAACGAAATTGCCCGAGTAGGTGCCTGCCGCCAGAGTCGCTTCCACAAAAGGATTGCGGCCGATATTGGGCAGATTCACCACCTCTTCCTTATCCAGCACCTGGCCCAGCGAGGCCGTGCCGGTATCCAGATTCTGCAAATCGGCCGTGACCTGCACGCTTTGATTCGCCGCGCCGATTTCCACATGAAGGTCGGCGATTCCTTTGTCGGAAGCATGCAGTACGATGCCGGTCTTCTGGGCGGGCCGGAAGCCCGCCGCCTGCGCCGTCACCGTGTAGGTTCCAGGCGTCAGGAAGGGGATGGCATAATCTCCGGCCTGATTCGATACCGCCTTGGTTTTGAAATGGGTGTCGGTGTTTTCCGCCGTCACCTGGGCCCCCGGCACTACGGCGCCTGTTTTGTCCATGATCGTGCCCGAAAGCGATGCCAGATATTGTTGGGCACGCGCGGGGCTCGCGAAACAACTGAAGAGAACTGCCGCGATCGCGATCCCTATCCAGGATCTTTTTCCCGGCAACCGATGTTGATCGATCGTCACCATGATTCCTCCTGATACCTCCGAAGTGATGTGCATCTCATGCACGTGGATTGAATGTCTTGCGCAGGCGATGCGGCGCAAGGAAGACGCTGCGTGGCCGGCCTCCTCACTTTCCCGGGTCTGGCCGCTGTTCCACGCCGTCCTTTGTCTCGTGCAAGGCCTGCCACCGGATGCAACTCCGGTTTACGCCGGGCAAAAACGCATTGCCCCAACTCGTGCCGGATTGTCGGGACCGGGCGGTACGGCGGGCAAGTTAATTTACCGGAAGAGTGTTCGTCTTAACCGTTAGAAGCCGGACAAGTTGTTTTGGATCAATTCAATAGAGGAGCCTGTTCGATAAAGGCGGCGCTGGAAATCGGCCGCGGAACGATGGCGAAAATGGGGCTAAAAAATGCCAGGCTTGGCCGGGACCGCGAGCAGGGACTAGACTGGGTAGCGGACTTGGGAAGCCGCATTGGCCACGATCGAGGAAAAACCGGGAACCCAGCACGGCGAGGCCAGCCCCTCGCGCGATGAGTGCTGGGCGCTGGTCGAGCGGGTTGCCGCCAGCGAGCAGTTCAGCCGCTCGGCGCGGCTGCGCGACTTTCTCCTCTACGTGGGCCGGCAATCGCTCATGGAAGGTTGCCAGGAGATTCACGAGCAGGAGATCGGCGCGCAAGTCTTCGGCCGGCCCGCCGCCTACGACCGCAGCTCCGACAATATTGTCCGGGTCAACGCCACCGAGCTCAGAAAGCGCATCGAATCCTACTTCGAATCGCTGGGCGCCGGCGAGCCTCTGTTGTTCGAGATTCCTCGCGGCAGCTACGTTCCTGTCTTTCGCCGGCGGTTTTCCGGACGAGTGAGCGAAGCATTGACCCCGCACCAGGAGACAGCGCCGGAGCCGGAGAGCCGGCAAAGGCAAGCGGGCCACCGGGCAGGCGCGTTGCGTCTGGCGAGCCGTATCGGCTGGCCGCTGGCTTCATTGGCGCTGGCCATCGGCTGCGTGATGCTGTGGGAAGAAAACCGGGCCATGCGCAAGGCCCTTCATCCTTGGGAGAACCAGCCGGCGGTGGCCGCCTTCTGGACCGGTTTTCTCGATCCCAACCGCCAAACCGATCTGGTTTTGCCCGACGATTCGGCCAGCGTGATGGAAGATATCACCGGCAATCCGCTGACCCTGGGCGACTACCTGAACCGCGGCTACAATCAGCAGATTGACTCCTCGGCCATGAGCGCCGACCGCAAGCAGGATGTGCACCAGATTCTCAATCACAATCTGGTGACCTTTGGCGCGGTGCGCGCGGCGCAGGTGCTGCTGGGCGAGATTCCGCCCGGCGATCCGCACTATCTTACCCTGGCGCGATATTTCACCGCCGACGAGATGAAGCGCGATAACGTGGTGCTGATCGGCGGTAAGAAATCCGTGCCCTGGGATTATCTCTTCGACGACGAACTGAACTTTGTCACCGACTACGATTACGCGCATGCCCTGCAGGTGGTCCGCAACCGCAATCCGCGCCCTGGCGAGCAACCGGTCTACGCCGTCTCGCTGGCGGGAAACAGTTTGTCCAGTTATACAGTCATTGCCTATCTGCCTAACCCCAGCCGCAACGGCAGCGTCATCATTCTGGCGGGAACCGATTCCGACGCCACCGGCGCCGCTGCTGCCTTCCTCACTTCCGAGGAACAGATGGCGCGGCTGCGCAAGACCTTCGGCTCGGATCGCTTCCCTTACTTCGAAGCCCTGCTGAAGACCACACGGCTGAGCGGAACCTTCTTCAACGCTGAACTGGTTGCCTATCGCACCTACCCCAATCTGCGCTAATCGGATCGCGTTTGATCGCTCAATTTGTGAAGATTGACGTGGCGCCGGGAACAGGCGGCAGTTAGCGAATGTCCATGGCTTTCAGATGCGGCACGTATTTCTGGTCCGATGCCAGCACATGCTCGAAGAGCCAGTCTTTGAGTTCGCACATGACTTCGAGCGAAGGTGCTGCGACCTTGCCGGCGAGGATGCGATGCCGTAAATCCGCGAGCCGTTCGGCCATCGCCTCGTGCTCACGCTTGTGCTCGTCCGCGTCAAGGTAGCCGGTGCGGGCAAACAGCTCCTCTTCGTGGACGAAGTGCTGGCGTGTGTAATCGATCAGCCGGTCGAGGAGGCTGGAGAGGATCACCTCGCTTTGTCCGGCGCAAATGGCGTCGTAAAATTCATTCACAATGGCCACGAGTTTCTTATGGTCTGCGTCAATTGATTCAATGCCGACGCTCAATTGATCGTTCCAAACCATGAACGGCATAGAGTGACCTTCTTTCTGAAATCGCGCGATGAAGTACGCCGGTCACAGTTCTTGAGGTGTGTTGCAAGCACGCACGGGAGATTCATCGGCTGAATACGATATCGGATGAGACCGGCTGGTTTGTGCCATCGCGGATTATGGCGCGTCTTCGCGATGTTCCGATTTTGAACCTCGCGCCGATTCCGGAAAAATCATCCGGCAAGTCCCATCATCAGATACGTGAACACAGTCCATATCCATCCGTTCTCCGATACAGTCGGTGTAGATTCTGGCAGGGCTGCAACAGACGGCGTTGCAGTCAAGCAAGGTGTGCCGTGTCAACGACGTGAGCGGGACAGGATCAGGGATCGGTCTTTCCGCTCGGGTGGGCACGGGAAAATTGGCGGTAAACCAGTAAGCCAGGGGTTAGTACAACCCGCAACGAAGAAGGGCCAATGCGTGCAGAGATAGATCCATGAGTGCAGTCGTAAGCCCAATTAGAGCCGACCTTCTGGCGTGCGCGATCGAGAAATTGGAGCAGGCCGAGCGCGGCGCGGAAGCCGACATTGGCGTGGTGGCCAGTGAGTTTCAGCAACTGGCGCAACATGCCGATGCCGTCATGCGCCTGGCCGTGGAAATCGCCGCCTGCATCGAAAGCGATCGCCTGCAGCAGGTGCTCGAGAAGGTGCGTGCGCTGGGCGGACTGGCGCGGGGATTGATTCAGCAGCGCATGGAAGCCACCGCCGGCGTGTTGGAGACGGCGGCCGGCGAAGACCGGCTGCTGGCGCGATTGGCGCAGTTGACCGAGGCCCAGCGTTCGATTGCCCGCGAGGCCCGCACCCTCAGCGTGGTCACCAATATTGAGGTGGCGCGGCTCGGCCAGGCTGGGTCTGGCTTTCAGTATCTGGCCGACGAGTTGAGCCACTCCTCGGAGTCGGTCTCCCGGGCGACCAAGGATCTGGCCATGCATACCGAGGAACGCACGGCGTCTGTCGCCGGGATGCGCAAGATGCTGGAGGGTGCGCTGCCGCGGATGCGGGAAAACCTGCGCCGGGCCGAAGACGATCTGGAGAGCGCTCTGGGCGATGCCGATCGAAGCTTGACGGAGCTCAACAGCGAGCCGGAGCGTTTCCGCGAGTGCGTGCGGCATATCGCGGCGCAGATTGCCGGCGTGGTGTCCGCCGTGCAGGCGCAGGACATTACCCGCCAGCAGATCGAACACGTGCGCCTGGCACTTATCCAGATTGCCCAGCTCGCCGAGGCCGGGGAGTGCAGAGAGTACGAGGGGCCGGCGTCGTCGGCGCAGATCGCCGCCGGGCTGACGATACAGGCCTATCAGTTGGAGAGCGTCAAGCGTACGACCGCGCGCTGGCTGAGCCAGATCGACGAATGTTTTCAGGGCATTCAGCGTATCGGCTCGGCCGAGCTGGCCGGCATCGGGCCGGCCGTGGTGGCGCAGGAGCGCGAGTTGGCCGCGCAGGTGGCGCGGATCGAACAGCTCGAGCGCGACTGCCAGGCCGGCAGCAAGGAAGTGGAGAAGATGCTTTCCTCGCTGACCACGTTGATGGAGTTGGTCGGCGAGTATCTGGCGCAGGCCAAGACCGTGCGCGACCGGCTGCAGTTGCTCTCCTTCAACTCCATCGTCGAGGCCAGCCGGCTGGGCGACAAGGCGGCGGCGATTCTCGAGATCTCCGACAACGTCAAGCGGATCTCTTCGTTGTGGAGCAGGATGACCGAGGAGTCCGAGGAAACGATGCGCGAGATTCTGGCTTTGGTCGAGCAGTCGCGGCAGGCGATGCAGGCCTTTTCCGGCGAGTGTACCCAGGAGTTGGGCCGCGCCCAGGCCGAGACCGGCGATGGGTTGGCGCAACTGAGCGAGGCCGCCGTGCAGGCCGGCCAGTACGCGCAGGCCATCGGCGAGGCGATAGAAAAACTGCAAGACAGAATTTCCCCAGCCTCGGCCGTGGTCAAGCGTTTGGAGGCGGGCTTTGCCCATCTGGAGTCGGCCCGGCTCGATGTCGAGCAGATGCGCGAGGCCGCCGGCAGCCTGCCTCGGCAATCCAGCGCCAGCGCCGCGGAGATAGAGCGATTGTTTGGTGCCCAATACACCACCGAGGAGGAGCGCCATGTGCTGCGTGCGGCGCTTTCCGGAGACAGTCTGCCCGATGCGCAGCCCAATCTTGCCGGCAACGATGTGGAGCTGTTTTAAGCGGCCGGCCGAACCTGCAACCGGGCCACTGATCTTTGCTTGAGGGCCAGACGATGAAGAAAGTTCTCACAGTCGACGATTCAGCCAGTGTCCGCCAGATGGTGAGTTTCACGCTGACCAAGGCCGGTTATGGCGTGTCGGAAGCCGTCGATGGCAGTGACGGGCTCAGCAAGATGGGCGGCGATAAGTTCGATCTGGTGATTACCGATCTGAACATGCCGGTGATGGATGGCATCACCATGATCGGCGCAGCGCGCAAGCTCGCCGGCTACGGTTTTACGCCCATCCTGATGCTGACCACCGAATCGCAGCCAGAGAAGAAAGATGCTGGGCGCAAGGCCGGTGCCACCGGTTGGATTGTCAAGCCGTTCAATGCCGAGCAACTGGTCGCAGTGGTGAAAAAATTGGTGCCGTGAGGGGAAAGATGGCCATGGCGGTAACGATGCAGGACGGCGAATCGGCGGGCGTGCTCCGGCTGGAGGGCACGGCCGATATCGCAAGCGCGGCCGAGCTCAAACAGGCCCTGTTGCAACTGCGGCCGGCCGCGGGGATGCGCGTCGAGATCGCCGCCGGGACGGAAATGGATCTGACGGCCATGCAACTGCTGATGGCCGCCAAGCGCGCCGCACGCTCGGCTGGAGCGGTTTTTGATGTGATCTGCGAGCAACCGGAGGCGGTGCGCGCAGCGCTGGCCGAAGCCGGGCTGCAGAGCCTGTTGGATGGCGAATAAGGCCGGGGAGAGTTATGTATCAGCCGGTAACCAATAACGCCGACCAGTTCAAGCAAAGCTTCCGCGAAGAAGCGGCCGAGATCCTGGTCGACCTTGAGGCGGCGCTGCTTGAACTGCACGGCAACCCATCGGATGCCGAACTGGTGGGCAGGATCTTCCGCGGCCTGCACACCATCAAGGGTTCGGGAGCGATGTTTGGCTTTGAGGCGCTGGCCGCCTTTACCCACAATCTCGAGTCGGCCTTCGACGAGGTGCGCAGCGGCAAGCTGAAAATCACCAGCGAGTTGATCGATCTGACCTTGGCTGCGCTGGATCATATCCGCGCCATGCTCGAGGAAAACGGCGCGGCCGCCGGCGCTGCCGAAGCCGCGGCGCGGGCCGCGCTGCTTGAAAAGGTGCGTACGCTGGCCGGTCTGGGCGCGAAGGCGGCTGCTGATGCCAAGCCGGAGCCGGTGGCCGAGATCGTGGTTCTGGACGCGGCGCCCGAGCAGGAGTGGCAGATCCGTTTTGCTCCGGGGCCGGATCTGATGCGTTCGGGGGCCAACCCGCTGCTGCTGCTGCGCGAGCTGCGCCAGTTGGGCGGCATGTGTTTGAAGGCCTCGCTGGCCTCGCTGCCGCCGCTGGCCGAAATCGAGCCGGAACGTTGTTACGTCAGTTGGGAGATTGCTTTGCGCACGGCCGCCGGTGCCGAGGCGATCCGCGATGTATTTATCTTTGTCGAGGATCTGTGCGAACTGGTGGTCGAGCCCGCCGAAGCCGTTGTGGCCGCGGCCGGGCCAACCGGCGCGGTGCCGCAGCCCTGCGAGGGCGATGCCGTGGCGCGAGGGCTCGAGGAAAAGCGCGAGAGCCAGGGTGGCCGGCGCTCCTACGACAAGCCGGACAATGCCTCCAGCCTACGCGTGCCGGCGGCCAAGCTGGATCAGTTTGTCAATTTGGTCGGCGAGCTGGTCACTGTGCAGGCGCGGTTGAGCGAGCTGACGGGGCGCCGCGACGACACCGAGTTGGCCACGGTGGCCGAGGAGATCGAGCGGTTGACTTCGGCGCTGCGGGAAAACTCGATGAACATCCGCATGATGCCCATTCGCGGCACCTTCGAGAAGTTCCGCCGCCTGGTGCACGATCTGGCGCGCGACTTGGGCAAGCAGGTCGAGTTGACCATTGAGGGCGCCGATACGGAGCTGGATAAGACGGTGATCGATCAGTTGGGCGATCCGCTGATGCATCTGATCCGCAACAGCATGGATCACGGTATCGAGCCAGCTGATTTGCGCGCCGCGCGCGGCAAGCCGGCGACTGCGCGCATCCATCTGGCGGCGCGCTATACCGGAGCCAGCGTGCTGATCAGCGTCGCCGACGATGGCGGCGGCATCGATACCGAAGCTGTGCGGCGTCGGGCCGTCGATCGCGGGCTGGTGGCCGCCGAGGCGCAGTTGAATGAAAACGAGATCTACGCGCTGATCTTTCAGCCCGGCTTTTCTACCGCCAAGACGGTCACCGATGTCTCCGGCCGCGGTGTGGGCATGGACGTGGTGCGGCAGAAGGTGGAAAGCCTGCGCGGCACCATCGATGTGGCCAGCAAACCGGGCGAGGGAACCAGCGTCACGCTGCGTCTGCCACTGACCTTGGCCATCATCGATGGGCTGCTGGTCTGCGTTGGCGATGCCTTCTTCGTGTTGCCGCTGACCTCGACGCTGGAGTGCATTGAGCTGACGCGCGCCGAAATCGAGAATTCGCACGGCCGCCGGCTGACCAATGTGCGCGGCGAGATGGTGCCCTACATCCGGCTGCGCGAGCACTTTGCCATCACCAGTCCGGCGCCGGAGATCGAGCAGGTGATGATGGTCGAGACCCGCGAGGGCCGCTACGGATTCGCCGTCGATCAGGTCTTGGGCAACTGCCAGACGGTGATCAAGAACCTGGGCCGTCTCTTCCGTCACGTGCAGGCGCTATCGGGGGCCACCATTCTGGGCGACGGCACGGTGGCACTGATTCTGGATCCGGAGCGGCTGGTGCAGGACGCTTTGCGTGCCGAACGGGGCGGCGGAGTCTTTCGCGCCGCTTACGGGGCCGCGAAAGAGAACATATTTTTCGCATCGTGTGAGGGCACAGGCAGCGCCGGACCGAGCGCCGGCGCAAGTCAAAGAATGAACTAACCCGGCAGTGCAGGCTCATGCGGCCGGGATCGTTAGCTGCGGGAGTGGCTGAGTTGGGCAGGCGGATCGGGCAGAAAATTGGAGCGGAGCAAAGGGAGGAATACATGGCAACGGCAGTGGTGAGCGAGGGACGGCGGCTGCATGGCGCCGGCAACGGGCACGGCGCAAAAGGCGCGGGCGGCCGCGAGCGGGCAGGCAAGGCAGGGCATAGTCAAGAGGAACTCGACCGGGTGCTCGAAGAGATTTTGCGTCTTGCCGATGCGGTGAAGGAAGGCCGCGCGAGCGAACGCGGCCAGGCAACCTTGTTCAACGGCGTTCACCGCGAGATTGTGCAGGGCGTGAATGAGATGCTGGACGCGATGGCGGCGCCGCTGAATCTGACTTCGGATTTCATCGCCAAGGTCACGCGCGGAGAGGAACTGCAAGAGATCACCGGCGACTATCGCGGGGAATTCAAGGTCGTCAAAGACAACATCAATACGTTGATCGGCGTCTTGTACGGGCTGATTGCCGAGGTGCAGCGGTTGGCCAACGCCGGGGTCAAGGGAGAGTTGAAGACGCGCGCCGATGTGGCCAAATATCCCGGCGGCTGGGGCATCATTGTCAAAGGCTTTAACGATACGCTGGATGCCGTCGTGGGTCCGCTGGGCGTGGCCGCCGACTATGTCGATCAGATCTCGAAGGGCGTCATCCCGCAGAAGATTACCGATACCTACAATGGCGACTTCAACACGCTGAAGAACAATTTGAACGCATGCATCACGGGCTTGGGGGGCCTGATCGAGGCCAATGCGGTACTGCAGCGGCTGACGCTCAACGATATCTCCAAGCAGGTCGAGGGTTCCTATCCGGGTATCTTTGCCGACGTCGCCAAGGCGACCAACGGAGTGGTGGCGCGTTTCAAGCACATCGTCGAGGTCGTGCAACTGATCGGCGAAGGTAACTACCGTGAGGAGTTGCTCTCGCTCAGCCGCATTGGCAGGCGCTCGGAGAACGATGCGTTGATTCCGGCTCTGGTGCGAACCATGAATTCCATCGACGCTCTGATCAACGATGCGTCCATGATGGCCAAGGCGGCGGTCGAGGGCAAGTTGGCGACACGCGCCGACGCCAGCAAGCATCAGGGCGATTACCGCAAGGTGGTGCAGGGCATTAACGATACGTTGGATGCGGTCGTCAGCCCGTTGAACGTGGCGGCGAACTATGTCGATCAGATCTCGAAAGGCGCTATTCCAGCCAAGATCACCGATTCCTACAACGGCGACTTCAATATCATCAAGAACAACCTGAACACCTGCATCGATGCGGTCAACGCGCTGGTTGCAGACGCCGGAATCCTGGCCAAGGCGGCCGTCGAAGGCAAGTTGTCGACGCGTGCCGACGCCAGCAAGCATCAGGGCGATTACCGCAAGATTGTCGAGGGCGTCAACGACACGCTGGATGCGGTGATCGGCCCGCTGAATGTGGCCGCCGATCACGTGGACAAGATCTCCAAGGGCGTCATTCCGCCGCCTATTGCGGCCCACTACAACGGCGATTTCAACACACTGAAGAACAATTTGAATGCTTGCATCGCTGGATTGGGCGGATTGGTCGAGGCTAACGCGGTGCTGCAACGGCTGGCGCTCAACGACATCTCCAAGCACGTTGAAGGCTCCTACCAGGGCATCTTTGCCGAAGTGGCCAAGGCGACCAACGAAGCGGTCGCACGCTTCAAGCACGCCATCGACGTCGTGCAATTGATCGGCGACGGCAACTACCGGGAGGAGTTTGTTGCCCTGCAAAGGGTGGGCAAGCGCTCAGAGAACGATGCTCTGATTCCCGCGCTTTTGCGCACCATGGGCGCAATCGACGCGCTGGTTACCGACGCCGGTATTTTGGCCAAGGCTGCGGTCGAGGGCAAACTTGCGACACGCGCCGACGCCAGCAAGCATCAGGGCGATTACCGCAAGGTGGTGCAAGGGGTTAACGATACGCTGGACGCGGTGATCGGCCCGTTGAACGTGGCCGCCGATTACGTGGACAAAATTTCCAAAGGCGATGTTCCGCCGCAGATCACCGATACGTACAACGGCGACTTCAATACCATCAAGAACAATCTCAACGTGTTGGTGACGGCCATGAACGATGTGACCGCGGCGGCCGAGGAGATTGCCGCGGGCAACCTGACGGTGAGCTTGCGCACGCGCTCGGCGCAGGACAAGCTGATCCAGGCTTTTGGGGCCATGGTTGCAGGCCTCACGCAGACGGTCTCCGACGTCCGCTCCATTGCCAGCGAAGTAGCCGCGGCCAGCCAGTCCATCTCCACGGCTTCGGTGCAGGTCTCCAAGGGCGCCAGCGCGCAGGCGGCTGCGGCCGAAGAGGCTTCCTCGTCGATGGAGGAGATGGTTTCCAACATCAAGCAGAACGCCGACAACGCGCAACAGACCGACAAGATCGCCAACAAGAGCGCCAAGGACGCGCAAGAAAGCGGCAAGAGCGTTTTGGAGGCGGTGGCGGCGATGAAAGAGATTGCCAACAAGATCTCGATCATCGAGGAGATCGCGCGGCAGACCAATCTGCTGGCCTTGAACGCGGCCATCGAGGCGGCCCGAGCCGGCGAGCACGGCAAGGGATTTGCCGTGGTGGCGGCCGAGGTACGCAAGCTGGCCGAGCGCAGCCAGAAGGCGGCTGGCGAGATCAATCAGCTCTCGTCGACCACCTTGCGGGTGAGCGAGAAATCCGGTGAGATGCTGGAAAAACTGGTGCCCGATATTCAGCGTACCGCCGAGTTGGTGCAGGAGATTACGGCGGCCTGCAAGGAGCAGGATACCGGCGCAGAGCAGATCAACAAGGCCCTGCAGCAACTTGAGCAGGTGATTCAACAGAACGCCTCGGCGGCCGAGGAGATGGCTTCGACGACCGAGGAACTCACCGGCCAGTCCGAACAGTTGGTCGGCGCGCTGTCATTCTTCCGCACCGGCGAGGAGAACAACGCGCACGTGCGCAAGGCGGCCAGTGCCAAACCCGCGCCGCACGCCGCAGCGGCCGCGCCGGAAAAGCACGCCAAAGCTGCCGTCCACTCCACTGCGCCGGCGGCCAAAAGCGGTGTGAACCTGCGCCTCAACGACAAGCACGACGAACTGGACGCCGAGTTCGAGCGCTACTAACTGCCGCGGGCGGAGCCAGGCTCCGCCCCCGTCTCCAGGGCAAGAAAGGAGTTGAACCATGAGCGTAAGCGAAATCACCGAGACGCGGCAGTATCTGACCTTCAAGTTGGGCAACGAAGTCTTTGCCATCGATGTGGCCAAGGTCAGAGAGGTGCTTGATCTGACACCCATCACCGCTATTCCGCGTACGCCGGAGTTCATGGCGGGCGTTATTAACCTGCGGGGCAGTGTGGTTCCGGTCGTCGATCTCAGGCTATGTTTTGAGATGTCGAAGACCGAAAACACCCGCAACACCTGCATCGTGGTGGTCGAGGTTCTCCTGGATAACGAAGCCATCGTCATCGGCGCCCTGGCCGACTCGGTCGAAGAAGTGATCGATCTCGAGCCGGAACAGATCGAACCGGCGCCGCGCATCGGCACCCGCATCCGTACCGACTTCATTCTCGGCATGGGCAAGCGGGACACGCAGTTCCTGATGATTCTCGACATTGACCGCGTATTCTCGGCTGAAGAACTGGCCGTGGTGCGCGCCCAAGATGCCAGTAAATCGCTGGTCGAAGCAGTTGCTTAAGAAAGGAAAACGGGGCGGCCCGGCGCCGCTCCGCCACTGCCATGAACGTGCAGGAAGCATGCCTATCCAAAAAAGACTATGCGCGTCTGTGCGACCTTATCTATTCCGTAGCCGGAATCTGCTTGAGCGCGGATAAGAAGACCATGCTGGAAGGCCGGATCCGGCGGAGGTTGAAGGAACTCAGCATGGCTTCCTATGGGAAGTATTGCGAGTATCTGTTTACCCAGCAAGGACAAAAAGACGAACTGATTCATCTCATCGATGTCGTCACCACCAACAAAACCGATTTTTTCCGTGAGCCGCGGCATTTTGAGTTTCTGGTTTCCACGGCCTTGCCCCAGTGGGCAGCAGCGGCTGGTGGCCAGCGGCCGTTTGTGATTTGGAGCGCCGGCTGTTCGACAGGAGAAGAGCCCTACACACTAGCCATTGTGTTGAGCGAGTATGCGCTCACTCATCCGGATTTCAGCTTTCGTGTTCTGGCCACCGATATCTCTACGACGGTGCTGAAAAAGGCGGCCTTGGGCATCTATCTGAGTAACGATATTCAGCCGGTGGCGGCCGGCCTTCGCACCAAGTACTTTATGCGTAGCCGCGAACGCGGCTCCGATCGTGTGCGCGTGGTCCCGGAGTTGCGCAACATCATCGAATTCCGCCGTCTGAACTTCATGGACAGCGATTATGGTATGACGGAAAAGGCCGACGCCATCTTCTGCCGCAATGTGATCATCTACTTCGACCGTGCGACGCAGCAGAGCATCCTGGCAAAACTAACTCGTCAACTCACTCCCGGCGGGTACCTGTTTGTAGGTCACTCCGAGACCCTGCACGAACTGGATCTCCCGGTCACTCCAGTGGCCCCCGCCCTCTATAGGAGGGTAGATGGACGACTATGACGAGCCCATGCCGGAGATTTACGTGCTGCCCGGGGAATCGCACCTGGTTTCGCAACCAACGATTCTTCGCACCGTGCTGGGTTCCTGTGTCGGACTCACCTTTCTCGTTCCCCGGCTCGGTATCGGCGCCTTGTGCCACCCCATGCTGCCCAATTATCCAGCGGGAAAATTCCCGCAGATCAACGTCGCGGCAGGACGGCGTTACGTCGATTTCGCTATCCGCGACATGGCCCGGCAACTGGACGCGCTTGGTGCCTTGCGCTCCGAGGTGCAGATCAAGCTGTTTGGCGGCGGCGATGTCCTGGTTGTGGCCCGCGACAAATCCAGCCGCCCCACAGTGGGTAGGTTGAACTCCGAGATGGCGCTCAGAGTCCTCGAAGAAGAAGGTTTCAACATCAAAGTTTCCAAATTAGGCGGCAACTCGGGGGTTCATATTCAGTTCGAAACCCGTACCGGAGAGGTGATTCTGCGCCGGCTCAACTCCGGCAAACTGATCGGCAAGCCTCAACCGCCAGACAAGGCGCATCACTCCAAGCACCGGTAAAACATGGGAGGACAGCGGCGATGGACGGCAAAAAAATTCGCGTGCTGATTGTTGACGATTCAGCCGTGGTTCGCCAAACGCTCAAAGAGATTCTTTCCGCGGATCCTGAGATCGAGGTGATCGCCACGGCAGGCGATCCCTTCGTGGCAGCCGAGCGCATTCGCGAAGAAGTCCCCGATGTGATTACCCTCGACATTGAGATGCCGCGCATGGATGGGCTCACCTTCCTCAAAAAGATCATGAGCCAGCATCCCATTCCGGTGGTGATCTGCTCCAGCCTGGCCGACGAAGGTACGCAGAGCGCATTCAAGGCTCTGGAATACGGTGCCGTCGATATCATCACCAAGCCGAAGATGGGAACCAAGCAGTTTATTGAAGAGGCCAGCGTTACGATCTGCGGCGCCGTCAAGGCTGCGGCGCAGGCGACGTTGCGTCCGTTGCGGGCTTCGCAAACCGTTGAACCCAAACTGACTGCCGACGCCATTCTGGCTCCAGCCAGCAGCGCCATGGTCGAAACCACAGAGAAAATTGTGGCTATCGGTGCCTCGACCGGCGGTACCGAAGCGTTGAAGGCGTTGTTGGAGGCGCTGCCCGCCGATACGCCAGGCATTGTCATCGTGCAGCACATGCCGGAGCTTTTTACGCGGGCCTTCGCCGACCGCCTCGACAGTCTCTGCGCCATTACTGTCAAAGAGGCAGAGACGAACGATAGCGTGATTCGCGGCCGCGCGCTGATTGCTCCCGGCAATCACCATATGCTGCTCAAGCGCAGTGGCGCCCGCTATTATGTCGAAATCAAGGATGGACCGCTGGTCTGCCGCCACCGGCCTTCGGTCGATGTCCTTTTCCGCTCCGCCTCCCGTTACGCGGGCAGCAATGCCGTTGGCGTCATTCTCACCGGTATGGGCGACGACGGCGCCCGCGGCATGCTGGAGATGAAGCAAGCTGGCGCCAAGACCATTGCCCAGGACGAGGCCACTTCGGTGGTCTTCGGTATGCCCAAAGAGGCCATCAAACTGGGTGGCATCGATAAGGTTCTGCCGTTGCAAAACATTGCGGAAACGATGCTTTTTTATGCGCGTTGACGACCGGATCACGCTGTGGGATGGTGTGGCGAACTGAGGTCATCGCCGGCCTCAGAATAGAGTACGTTTTCGACGCGTTTTCAAGTAGAATCGATGCATAACATCTGGGAGTTTCGAAGCTATTTTTCCGGGTTGCTGAAAGCTGGTTTCTGCGTACGGCAGAACCAGTTCAAGCCATGCTGCGCGTATCGAGTCTCCGCTGGTTAAATCACTTGACGACCAAGGGCCCGCTTCGGATATTACTGATCGACGATCATGCGATCGTGCGCGAGGGGTTGCGTTCGGCGTTGGAGATGGTCGGCGAGATGGAGTGCAGGGAAGCAGGCAGCGCCGAGGAGGCTTTGCGGCTACTTCGTGGCGGCCTCAAACCCGACGTGGTGGTGATGGACTTCGGGCTGCCGGGTCTGGACGGCCTGGACGCCATCGGCTTGATTCATGCCGAGCAAAGCCATCTTCCGGTGCTGATCTTCAGCATGCAGACGGAAGAAAAGCTCGCCCTTCGCGCTCTCGAACAAGGTGCCGCCGGGTACCTCTCAAAATCTTCTTCAAATGCCGAAGTGATCGCGGCCGTGCGCCGGGTCGCCGAAGGGCACAAGTACGTTTCGCGCCAGTTTGCCGCGCGCCTCAACCACAGCACGGACCAGGCGCAGCCCGTCGAAGCGCACCATGCGCTATCGGCTCGCGAATTTGAAACCATGCGCCTGATCGCCGCCGGCAAGTCGCTGCAGGAGACCGCTGCGGCGCTTGAGATCAGCAAGGCCACGGCCAGCACCTATCGCGAGCGCTTGTTGAAGAAGCTGAATTTGAGCAGCAACTACGAGATCGTCTGCTACGCCATAGAAAAAGGGTTGGTCAATCACCGGTAGACGCACAAGGGCGGCTTCAATATGCAGAGCACGGGCATCAATCTCTGGCTTACGATGGCGGCCATTGCGCTGCTCGAGGCAATTGCGATCCATGTCTGGCGCTATCGCCGGGAGCGGGGAGCGATTCCGCTGATTGGCTTTCAGCTTGGCAAAGCCATCTGGCTGCTGGGATCGCTGATGGTTGCCGAAGCCTCGCAACTCTCCACGCAAATCTTCTGGTTCGATATCGTTTCGCTGGCCGCCATGGGGCTCAGCTACGCCGGCTTCCGCTTTCTCGCCGAACTATGGGAACTGGGCGGAAAAACCTGCCGGTGGATTGACGGTATCAATCTCGCGCTCCTGGCAGGCTATGCCGTTTCGATGTTCATCGATCGCCGCTATCTTCTCTTCTGGCATCCCAACGGCCTGGGGCTGGCCAACATGCTGCGCGAAGGCCCGCTGCAAGCATCTTGGGGGTGGGTGAACATTGGACTGAACCTTTTCTATCTGCTCTTGCTCGTGGGATGGGCGGCGCGCGAGCGGGGCCTGCGGCGGCGGCAGGTGCAGATGATTCTGCTGGCGGCTGTGATCTCATGGGCCACGATGTTTGTGACGCAGCATCAAGCCATGCGCGCCATGGGCTCGTTGCCGGTTGGCTTTGTGCTATCGAGTCTGGTGATGACCTGGGCCTTTTTGCGCTGGCGTCTGCTGGGACTCATGCCCCTGGCGCAGGAGACGGTGCTCAGCAAGCGCGTCGATGGGCTCATGATCTTCGACATGAGCGGCCGAATCATCGCGCTGAATCCAGCCGTGCGCGAGATCTTTTCCGCGATCCATTTGACCGAGGGCGATTCTTTCCAGAAGGTGATCGCCGACTGGCCGGAATTGGGCGCCCTGGCGGAAAACAGCGGAGAAATCCATTTGGATGCCAGCCGCCAACTGGCCGGCCACCGGCTCATCTTCGAGGTCGCGCAGACACCGCTGCGCAGTCCCGTGGGCCAATCGCTGGGCCGTGTCTTCACCTTCGTCGATGTCACCGGAGAACGGATCGCGCAGTCGCGCAAACTGGAACAACATAAAGCTACCACGATGATTGAGGAACGCCAGCGTCTGGGCCGCGAACTGCACGACCGCGGCCAGATCTGGTACTTCCTTTCCTCGCAAGCGCAGACCCTCAAATACCTGCTGGAACGCAACGACACCCAGCGCGCGCAAGAAATCGCCAGCCGCATGGTCTTGGTTCTCGATGAGAACTCCTTCAGCATGCGCGAGTCGATGCTGGGTTTGCAAAGCGAATTGAGCGAGCGGCACAATCTGCCCCAGGCCATCGAGGAGCAACTGGACTGGTATCGCCGCCACTGTGGCATCGATGCACAACTGCATATGGAGTCGCCCTGGGAGCAGGCCCGCGTCTCCCTCGACGCGCAGGCGCAACTGCTGCGCATTACACAGGAGGCGCTGGCCAACGCGCGCAAGCACTCCACGGCCAAGTGCGTTCGCGTCGAAGTTCGTTTGCAAGGCGACCGGCTCATGCTGAGCATCGCCGACAACGGCCGCGGCTTCGACGTGGAGCAGAGCGCGAACCTCGAAGGGCATTTCGGCCTGAAGACCATGCGCGAGCGGGCCGAGAGCATCGGCGCGCGCTTTGAACTGGAGACCGCTCCGGGCACAGGCAGCCGCATCACGGTCGAGCTACCGATCATGTAATTTCCGCCTTCGCTTTTTCTTCTGTCGTACAAAAACAGGACATACAAATCACGGCAAAATCGATAGTCTGCTCGAAGCCGTTCCCATCGAACTCCATTTGGAGCAACGCGCACGAGATCCCGCGGTGCGATTTTTCCAGTGTGTGTGGGGAATCCGGCGAGTTTAGCTGGAGTTTGCCACCATGTTACGTGAATTAAATCTGTTACACAGCTATCTACAGAATCCTTTCGTTTGCCAGGTTCTCAAGCCAGCTTATGCTCAGGCAGCAACGGGCAGAGAAGGATTTGCGGCGCGTTTGCGCTCCGCGGGCGCGTTGCCCGTCAACCTGGCGCTTTGCCTGCTGATGCTGCTGGCGCTTACGGCCACCGCTTCGGCCTCGCCAGCCCCGAACACCACGGCCACGTTTGTCGGCTCCGAGGTCGCGCAACCCGCACTGAGCAATTTGGGGAGCCTCAACACCACGAGCTCGGGTTACATCGACGGCGGGACGACGGTCGCCGATGCCAGCGGCAATATCTGGGTCTCTTATCCATCCGGCACGGGCATCGCGGAGTTCACCGCATCGAGTGGCTATACCTCCTCGACGACCTATTGCAGCAGTTACACGGTGCAGGCCGTTGCCGTTCCGTGGAACGGTTCCGCGTTGTATTTCTCCGATGCCAGCGGCAAAGTCTATTCGACTTCGTTGAGCAGCCCTTGCGGAAGCGGGGGCGTAACCACGCTGTTTGACTTGCAGGCGACTGGCGGTAAGTTTCTACTGGGAGAAGCAGCCTACTCGGCTGAGCAGTGCCCAACCCATCAGGGTAGCCTGTATGCGAAATTCCTGGCCGTTAACAGCAAGGCCGATATTTTCTTCTCCACCGGCGATGTATGTAATTTGGGTGTCTTGGAAGCAAGCCTACTTAACGGAACCTACGTAGACGCCGGATTAGGCCTCGACCTCCCTTCCGCAACCAACTTATCCAGCACTGGTTTTATCTATGGCTTGGGAGTCGACGCGAACGATAACGTCTTTGCGGCCGATTGGAATACCGGGACTGTTTTTGAATATGCGTATAGAGCCGAGAAACAATATACGGTGGGCTCTCTTCCCTCTAAGTACATCACTTCGCTGTCTGTGGATCCGAGCGGAGATGCGTGGGTTGCAACGGCCTTCGAGAACTCACTGGATGGCGAGGTCGTGGAATACTCGGGTAACTACTCAAGTGGTTTCATCGCAACCGTCCGGGGCGTCGGTCTCAATGCCTGGATGGTGGTTGCGCCCAGCAGCAGCGAGGCCTACGAACTCGATGGCAACTATGGGACGGTTGAGCTGAGCAGCAGCAAGCTGAACTTTGGCAGCCTCAGCGTCGGCAGCTCCACCGCCAAGAGTAGTACTTCGGCCAGCATGGCGAAGGCCATCTTCGAGGTCACGACCGCCGGCAACGTAACTCCCGCCACGGTCGTTACGACCGGCCAGCCTAACTACGATTTCACCGCGACTGCCGAAACCTCTGACGAAGGCGACGACGAGTATTGCGGCAACGGAACGACCACCAGCCCCATCACTGCGACCACCAGCCTCTCGGCCGGCACTTATTGCGCGGTCAACGTCGCATTTACTCCCCAGCAGCCAGGCCTGCGCAAGGGCGCGGTTAACTTCCTCGACGGTAGCGGCAATATCATTGCCTCGTCTCCTGTCCTCGGCATCGGCGTTGGCCCGCAAGCGGCCTTTGCCAACACGGCAACGTCGTGGAGCACCACTGCGGGTTTCAGGCCCGGCAACATGGCCGTCGATGCGGCGGGCAATGTCTATGCAGCCGCGAATGGCGTGCTGGCGGAGATTTCGCCGAGCGGAACGGTTACCACCCTGCATGACTTCGGCTCCAGCGGCAGCAGTCCTGAGCCATTCAGCGTCGCGATCGATGGCGCAGGCAACCTGTTCGTCTCGGCCATTCAAGTCAACGAGATTTTAGAGTGCACCGCGGCCAGCGCATACGCAACCTGCAACCAGGTGGCCAGCGGAATTACCTTTAGTTCCGGTCCAGTTGGCATTGCTCTCGACAGCAAGGGCAATCTCTTCGTTGTGGATCAGAACAGGGCGCTCTATGAGGCCACCGCAGCCAGCGGATATACGACGGTGAGCACGATTTCTAGCAGTAACCCGTCATCTCCGGTCGCGATTGATCCTTCGGACAATGTCTATGTTGTCCTGTCAAGCGGCGCGATACGCGAGTTCACCGCATCCAGCAGTTATACGTCCTACATCACCCTCTCCGGTATTACGGCGATGGGCGAGGCCGCGCTTGCCTTTGATGCCGCCGGAGACATGTACTACATTGACTCGACGGGCGATCTCCGCGTACTGCCTTCGGGCAGCACCACCTCGTCGATCCTCGGTACCGGTTTTGACAGCTACGGCGAGCAGGGCATGGGCTACGGCAATGGCGTCCTCTATGTTACCAGCGACCGCATAGCGCCAAATGACAATCGAGTGGTGAATCTGACCACGGCGCCCTCGCTGAGTTTTGCAACCACCGTGGTCGGCACCCAAAGCGCCGACAGCCCGCAGACGGTCACGCTGATGAATATCGGCAATGCCACCATCGATTATTCGGCCCCCACTATCAGCGCCAGTTATACGCTGGCCAACGGCGGCACAGGGGACTGCGGCACCAGCGCCACCACGTTTGCTTCTGGCAGCGCCTGCCTGCTCCCGGTCAGCTTCATGCCCACTGTCACCGGCAGCAATAGCGGCACTCTGGTGCTGAGCGACAACTCGCTCAACGCCGGTGCTTCACAGACCATCACGCTGAGCGGCACAGGGACCATCGGTTCGCAGGCGATTACCTTTACCGACAGCCTGCCTGCACTGGCCTACTGGAAGGGTGTGGCGCAGACCTACACGCTGAGCGCAAAAGGCGGCGGTTCGGGCAATGCGGTCACCTTTACGGTCGATAGCACGTCCACCGCGGCGGCTTCGATCTCCGGCAGCACGCTGACGATTACAGGCACGGGCACAGTCGTCATCGACGCCAACCAGGCCGGCAATGCGGATTACCATGCCGCGCCACAGGTTCAGCAGAACATCGTAGTCGAACTGGAACCGGTGGCGGGCATCAGCGCGGCGAGCGGCACTCCGCAGACCGCCCAGGAAGGCGCGCCATTCGCCAAAGCATTGCAAGTGCACGCAAGCGGTGTGTCCGGCGATGCGGACTACGGCGCGACGGTTACTTACACGGTTACTCCTGCCTCCAACGGCGCCAGCGCTACGCTGAGTAGCTCGACGGCCACCACTGACGTCAACGGTCTGGCATCGGTAAAGGCCACGGCCAACGGCATCGCCGGCACGTACACCGTCACCGCCTCGGTCAGCAACGGCAGCAGCACTTACACCACAACCTTTACTCTGACCAACACGATTCCGACTTTCTACGTCACCACGGCCACCGACGATGCCATGGGCGCGGCCAGCAATTGCAACGATATTTCGCAAGGTGCGACGCCGAATTCGGCTTGCAGCCTGCGCGATGCGATTGCCGCGGCCTCTGCCACCGCTTCGGCCGCCACGCCTGTCATCCAGTTTGCCAGCTCGCTTGGCTACAGCACCAGCAATCCCGTGACGCTGAGCACAACGACCGGCGGCGTGCTGACCATCGGCCACAACCTCAGCATCGTTGGCCCCGGCGCCAACCAGTTGAGCATCTCCGGCGGCGGCAAAAATCAGATCGTCAACGCCACGGCCTCGAATGTGAACATCGCGATCTCCGGCCTGACTCTTACGGGCGGCGGAAACGTTGCTGGTGGCGGTGCAATTTACTTCGCCAACGGCGTGATGACCATCGGCAATTGCACATTCAGTGGAAATACCGCTCTTTATGGCGGCGCCATCATGATTCCACTGAACGGCGCGGGCCAGGTGACGATCACCGGCAGCACCTTCTACAACAACTCAACTCCAACCGGCAGCGGATTCCAGGCTGGCGCGGTCTATAACGGAAGCCAGACACCGGCGGGTATGACGATTGCCAATAGCACCTTCTACAACAACACGTCCAACCTCGGCGGCGCGGTGCTGAGCGTCGGATACACCAAGATCGTCAACAGCACGTTCGTCGGTAACACGGCATCTTCTTCCGGCAGCGCGATCATCAATTATCCGTTCAACAATAACTCCAGCGCGCAGGGATTGACGCTGGCCAATAACCTGATTGTGGGCGCGGTTGCGAACACGACTTCCATCCTCCCCTACACCGATGGCGGCGGTAACGTCATCAACACCAGCGTAGGAGTTTCCGCGCTTGGCTATTGGGGCGGCACTACGCAGACCGTGCTTCCGGTGCCCAGCTCGGCGGCACTTTGTGCCGGCACAGCCGCCAACGCAACCGCCTACACTCTGACCACCGACCAGCGCGGCGACGCGCGTACCACCACCTACGGCTCCAACACCTGCGTGGACGCGGGCGCGGTGCAGACCAATTACTCGTTGGCCTTCGCCACTTCGCCGGCCAGCACGCAATACGTGAACGCCGTTCTCACGCCCAGCCCGGCGGCTACGGTGCAATTGAAAGAGCAGGGCAGCAACATCGCCCTGGCCAATGCGCCGATCGCTGTCGCGCTCAAGTCTGGCGCCTTCACCAGCAGCAGCACAAGCACGGTAACCACCGCTGCCACCGGTCTGGCGAGCTTCCCGGCCTTGGCGGTGTCCTCGGCGGTGACGAGCGATAACCTGATTGCTTCGATCTCTGCCGGCAGCAATTCCGTGACCGCGGCCAGCGGCAGCTTTGCTGTCATCAAGACCCCCACCAGCATCTTGCTCAGTAGCAATGCCAACCCGGTCTTCACCGGCAACGCGCTTACCTTCACGGCAACGGTCGCGCAGACCGTAGCCTCGGGGGCTCCGGCGCCCAGCGGTACGGTGAGCTTCTACAACGGTTCGACGGCAATCTGCTCCAATGTCGCCGAAAATACCAGCGGCAACTGGACCTGCACCACCTCCAGCCTTGCGGCGGCCAACTACGCGATCACCGCGACGTTCAACGGCGACGCGAGCGATGCATCGTCTTCAACCAGCAGCAGCGTGGCCGAGACGGTTGCCGATTTCAACTTCACCATCACCAATACCTCGGCGACAGTGATTCCCGGAAAGTCTGCCATCTTCACCTTTACCGTGAATCCGTCGAGCAACGTAACTTCCTTCCCGGCGGCAATCGCGCTTTCCGTCAGCGGTCAGCCGGCGAACGCCACGGTAACCTTATCGCCCTCCTCCATCAACTCCGGCAGCGGCTCCACAGTGGTGACGCTGACCCTTCAAACGGCTGCTGTTTCCGCGTCGTTGATGAAACAGAAGAACATCCCCGGCGGGTGGGCCGCGCGGACGGCGCCTGTGGTTCTGGGCCTGCTCCTGCTGCCCTTCGCGGGTAAGTTGCGCAGATCCGGCAAGCTGCTTTCGCGTCTGCTGGTACTTCTGATGATTCTGGCTGCCGGAGCAACTGCCGTGACGAGCCTGTCGGGATGCGGTTCGTCCGTCGGCTATTTCGATCAGCAGCAGCAAACCTACACCGTCACCGTGACCGGTACCTCCGGCTCGCTGTCGCACAGCGGCACGGTTAACCTGACGATCGAGTAATCGAGGAGATAGAGATGAGAAATACCATTTGCAGTGCATTGCTTGTTGCCGTTGCTTGCTTGTTGGCTGGGTCCGGAGCCGGGGCCCAGCAGAGCAGCGCCTCCGCCAGTACGCCGTCCATCGGCGGCGATGTGGCTTTCTTCTATGCCGCCGAGCGTGCCCAACCTGTACCGGGGCAAGGAAACTTCTGGTTCCAGGGCGGCAGCGCCGACATCGGCGTTACGCTGTGGCGGGGTTGGGGCGTAGCGGCCAGCTTTGAAACCGGCACGGCCAGCAACATCGCCACCGGCATCGACGAGAAAAAAATCACTGTGGTTGCCGGTCCGCGCTACACGCGTACGCTCTGGCATCCGAAAAGCAACGAAAGCCGGTTGCAGATCTTCGCGCAAGGCATGACGGGTGCGGCTCACGGCTTCGGTTCCATCTTTCCCGCCAACGGTGGCACAACCGACCGTGCAACCGCCATTGCCGTGCAAGCCGGCGGTGGCTTCAACTACATAACCAGCAAGGGCCTTGGCCTGCGCCTGCTGGATGCCGAGTACGTCCGCAGCCTGCTGCCCAACGCGGCCTCGGACGTGCAAAACGACCTCAGATTGGGCGCTGGAATCAACTTCCACTTCCGCAGATAACCGGCGCTACAAGACTTGGTTTTATAGGTAGAAAGATAGGGCAGACGGCAACAACCGTCTGCCCCTTTTTTTCTGCGCCGTGCTGCCGCCCCCACAGGCGGATTTGAAATCGCCGGCGCAATGTTCGAGACTAAAAGCAGCACGATTTTTTCCAAGCTGCGGAAAGGCCGATTCTTCCCCGCGCCGCGGTTGTACTGAGGGACAGCGCCCCTGCCCTCCATGCCATCATCTTTTTCCGCCGCGGCCGTTTGCGCGCGGCACAAGCGAGTCCCATGACACAAGCTCATTCCGCAGCAACCTCCTCCGCCACAACCTGGCGCTTTGACAACCTTGAAACCATCGCCGGCAACCCGGTAGAAGTGGTTGGCGCGCCGCAACTGATCGACACCCCGGCCGGCAAGGCCATTCACTTCAACGGCGCGACCGATGTGATCTATCTTCCCGTCCATCCGCTGGCCGGTGCGGCCACCTTCACCTGGGAAGTGGTCTTCCGTCCCGATGGCGGCCACGAAGAGCAGCGTTTCTTCCACCTGCAAGAGATCAACCCCGCCACCGGCGAAGACGGCGACAGCCGCATGTTGTTTGAGCTGCGCGTCATCGGCGACGAGTGGTGCCTCGACGGTTTCGTCAAGTCCGGCGAAAACGGTCTCACCCTCATCGACCGCACCAAACTCTTCCCCATCGGCCGCTGGTATCGCGCCACGCTGGTCTACGACGGCCACAATCTGCGTGCCTACGTGGGCAGCGCGCTGCAGGGCGAGGGGCCACTGCCGTTTGTCCCGCAAAATGCAGGCCGCACCTCGGTCGGCATGAGGATCAACAAGGTCTCGCCCTTCCACGGCGCGGTGCTCCTGGCCCGCATGACCCCCACGGCTCTCGCTCCCGCCGACTTCCTCGCCATTCCGGCAGGGCTGTAAACACCAGAGCCGTTGCACGCCGCTGAAGGTTGCAACGGCGCCCTCCGACCGATACAAAAATAGATAGGTTCCAGAGGCCGCCCTCGCATCGTCATCCTCTACAGGGAGAAGGAGAAGATCCCCAGGCGCAAGCCCTTTCAATTACCCACAAGTTTAGTGCTCAAGATGACGCCGAGTTGAATGTCGACGAGTCGTGTTAAGCCGCGCCAGATGGTTTCGTTGCCG